>OFTX01000018.1_pt1 | contig 108131 bp, 102 predicted proteins | sample 1775051 | NCBI WGS metagenome assembly OFTX01 (sample SAMN08195772, study PRJEB24354) | sludge metagenome | isolation source: sludge from phenol fed wastewater aerobic bioreactor A | place: India: Nagpur | collected 2016-09-15 | reverse complement strand
GTTACATCGACGTCGAGCTCGCCGCCATCGGCGAACTCGGTGGCGGCTCGCAACAAGTTGCTGAATACGACACCGAGCACGCGTGGCGGCGCGGGCACGACGATGCCGGCGACACCGGTATGCCGCACGCGCAGGTTTTTCTCACGCAGCATGTCGGCGCGCTCGCCGAGCAGGCCGGCGATGACCTTGTCGAGGTCGGGCGTGTTGCCTGCGAAGGTCTCGTCCTCGTCGCTGCGCGCAAGCACGAGCAAGGCATCGAGCAGGTCGCGCAATTCGTCGCTGCCGCGCTGCATGCGCTTCAGGCGCGCCTCGTCGGCGGGACTGGTGCCGCCATCGAGCATCACTTCGATCGCGCCGCGGATCACCGCCAACGGGGTGCGCAGTTCGTGGCTCATGGCCGCCAGGAAGTCGGTCTTGGTGCGGTTGGCGGCCTGGGCCAGGTCTATCGGCCGGGTTCGCCGCCACCGGCAAAAGTCGTTAATGGATTTAAGGTCTTTGCCGGCCGTTTAAACAGCCGGCCGCGTCGGGGCGCAGGCGCAATTCCGACGTGCTGATCGCGCAGGGTTATCGGGTATCAACGAAGCCGGCTGCTGGAACTTTGTTGTTAATTGCAGGCGGGGCCTCAGGATGTTCAGGCGCCGCTGCCACCGCCACTCGTGTCGGGCTGGGGGATGGTGCTCGGGATCACGATGCGCTTGATCTTGTCGGCGGTGTAGTCCTTGCCGGCGATGGTCAAGGTCGGCGGATCGTTCTGCATGTTGGCCGCGGTCACGACGGCCTGAATCTCCGTGGAGATGTTGTCCGGCTGCTGGTTGGCGTCCACCGCCGTGACCGACATCGTGTAATTGCCGGGTGGCCAGGTCTTGCCGTCATTGCCCTTGCCGTCCCAAGTGAACTTCTGGTCGCCGGCATTGACGCCGAACGTGCCGGTATAGGCGGTCTGTCCCGTGGCGTTGTCCTTGATGGTCACGGTCGCGGTCGCAGTCTTGGGCGCGTTGAAGCTCCAGGTCGCGCCGTTGCTCGTCAGTTCGGTGGACGAACCGTCGACGACGACGGTGTGGCCGACATAGGCCATGGCCGCCGTCTGCTGGGCGCTCTTTTCCAGCGCCAGGATCGAGGCGAGCTGGTCGTTCGATTTCATCTGCTGCTCGACCTGCGCGAACTGCACCAGTTGTTGGGTGAACTGGTTGGTGTCCAGCGGATCGAGCGGGTTCTGGTTCTTGAGCTGCGTCGTCAGCAACTGCAGGAAGGTCGTGAAATTGCTCGCGACCATCGCATTGGTTGACGAGGTGCCCGACGTCGTGCTGGTGGTCGAGGCGGCCGCGGCCGCGCCGGGCGCGACATCACGGTGCCGGTCGGCACGCCCTGGATGTCCGCGGCGTCGCGGTGGCTCAGGCCCTCCAGCACCACCAGCAGCAGCGCGAAGAGCATCTGAATCGCGCGACCGCCGTCGGACCCGAACAGGGTGTTCAACCACTCCCGAAATGCACTCATCGGGTCCTCTCCTTCGTACTCGCGGCGAGATTCGGTCCTGCCCGAATCTCGCATGTCGGCCGCATGTTAAACGATATCGGCAGAAGTTGCCGTCCCGACCCTCGACCCTTTACCGGAAGTTTACGAAAAAGACGAGCATCCTCCGGGCGATGGCCGGCGTGGTGTCGAGACGAGACGGTGGATTAACCCTTCGTTAACCATGAGCTGGGAACAATCTGCCGATCTCGACGGCCGCGATCGGCGTCGTTCGGAGGGGTTCGGCACATGGGCATCGGCGACGTGACACTGATGGACGCCCTGAAGACGCGGATGCGCTGGCATCAGGCGCGCCAGCGGGTGATCGCCGAGAACGTCGCCAATGCCGATTCCCCGGGCTATCGCGCCAAGGATCTGGCCGAGCCGACGCTGCCGGCGGCGGCGATGGCGGCGAGCGGAGCCTCGTCCGGGCAGGTCCGCGCGCCGGCGGTGGCGCTCGCGGTCACGACCTCGGGTCACATGGCCGGTTCCGGCGGAACCGGCGGCTTCAAGACGGCCGGCAAGGGCGATTTCGAGGTGCGGCCGAGCGGCAACGCGGTCGATCTCGAGGAGCAGATGACCAAGTCGGCCGAGAACCAACTGGACTATCAGACCGCCGCCTCGCTCTACCAGCAGTCGCTGGGGCTGTTGCGCGTCGCGCTCGGGCGCAAGTGAGTTCGGATCGGGAGACGCGTCATGTCGATGGAATTCCTCCAGTCGCTGAAGATCGCCTCGTCCGGCCTCCGGGTGCAGTCGGGGCGCATGCGGGTGATCGCCGAGAACATCGCCAACGCCGATTCGACCGCGCGCACCGCCGGACAGGATCCCTACCGGCGCAAGGTGCCGACCTTCGTCTCCAAGTTCGACAAGGAACTGGGCGCGGCGACGGTGGCGATGGGGCGGGTCCAGCGCGACCAGACCGACTTCAAGATGCGCTTCGAGCCGGGCCATCCGGCCGCCGACGCCAACGGCTACGTCAAATATCCCAATGTCGAGCCGCTGATCGAGACCGTCGACATGCGTGAGGCGCAGCGTTCCTACGAGGCCAATCTCAACATCGTCTCGGCGACCCGCCGGATGATCACCAAGACGCTCGAAATCCTCAAGGCCTGAGGCCTTTTTCCTCCCGTTCCGCCGAAGGAGACGCCCCATGACCCCCGCCGCACTCGCCGCCGGTGCCTATCGCGCCACGCAGGGTCTTACGAATCGCACCGAACCGAGGCAAGTTGCCGAGGTCGGCGGCACCGATTTCGGCGCCATGCTGAAGGCGGCGGTCGGCGACGTGTCGCGGCAGGGCGCGGCGATGGACGGCAAGGCGCTCGCCTATGCCGGCGGCAAGGCCGACGTGATCGACGTGGTCACGGCGGTGGCGGAGACCCAGGCGACCTTCGAGACCGTGGTGGCGCTGCGCGACAAGGTCATCTCGGCCTACGAGGAAATCATGAAGATGCCGATCTGAGGGACGGGCCTCGATCGACGAGGAGACGGGGCCATGACCGGAGCGGACATCTTCGACATCGCGCGCGACGGCATCATCACGCTGGTCCTGACGGCGGCGCCGGTGATGGTGGTCGGGCTGCTGGTCGGCGTGCTGGTCGGCCTGTTTCAGGCGGTCACCCAGATTCAGGAAGCGACGCTCGTCTACGTGCCGAAGATCCTGGCGATCTTCGCGACCATGCTGATCACCTTTCCCTTCATGGGGGCGCAGCTCTCCGGCTATTTCGCCAGGATGATGGACCGCATCGCCAGCGGCGGTTGAGGGGGCGGCGATGGTCCTGCACCTTCTGCCCGAGGTGGCGCTCCTCTTCATGCTGGCCTTCGCCCGTCTCGGGGCGATGGTGATGCTCGCGCCCGGCTTCGGCGAGACCACGGTGCCGGTCCGGGTGCGGCTCGTCTTCGCCTTCTTCCTGACGCTCGCGCTCTATCCGATCGTCGCCGGGCTCTATCCGGCGGGGCTCTCGAAGTCGCTGCCGGCGGCGGCGACCATGCTCGCGGGCGAGCTGATCATCGGCCTCTTCCTCGGCATGGCGACGCGGCTCCTGCTCGCCGGCGCGCAGGTGGCGGGCGCCACCATCGCCACCCAGCTCGGCCTCGGCTTCGCCATGACGGTCGATCCGACCCAGGGACAACAGGGGGTGATCGTCGGCAACTTCCTGTCGCTGACGGCGGTGACGCTGATCTTCGTCATGGATCTGCATCTGGTGGCGATCGGCGCGATGGCGTCGAGCTTTCAGATGTTTCCGCCGGGCGGGTGGATCCCGTCGGGGGATTTCGCGCAGGTGACGGTGCAGATGGTCGCCGAATCGTTCAAGGTCGGCGTGCAGATCTCGGCGCCGTTCCTGGCCTTCGGCCTCGTCTTCAACCTGGGGCTCGGCATGCTGCAGAAGATGATGCCGCAGTTTCAGATCTATTTCGCCGCCATGCCGGCCTCGATCGGCCTGGGGCTGCTGCTGTTCGGCCTGGTCCTCGCGTCGCTCCTCGCCTGGTACATGGATCATGTCCGCGACGGGCTGATGCGTCTGGTCGCGGGGTGAGCCATGGCGGGCGAGGAAGACGACGACTCCAAAACCGAAGAACCGACACAGAAGAAGATCGACGAGGCGATCCAGAAGGGCGACGTCGCCAAGAGCCAGGAGCTCTCGACCTTCTTCGTGCTGGCGTCGGCGATGGTGTTCGTCGCCTGGCTGTCGCCGGGGGTGGCGGGGGATCTCGCCAAGTCGCTCGCCGCCTTCATCGACCACGCCGACACGATGGCGACCGACGGGGCGGGGCTCGAGCGGATCCTGCTGCATCTGGTCGGGCTGATCGGCGGCGTGCTGGCGCTGCCGGCGCTCCTGTTCATGGTCGCCGGGGTCGGCGGCAACGCCATGCAGCACCGGCTCCTCTTCACCTTCGAGCCGCTGGTCCCCAAACTCTCCAAGATCTCGCCGATCTCCGGCTTCAAGCGGTTGTTCTCGGTCGAGGGGTTGGTCTCCGGCCTCAAGGGGGTGATCAAGATCACCATCGTCGCGGCGGCGATGACCTTCGCCCTGCAGCCGGAATTCGCCCATCTCCAGGGCATCGTCGCGGTCGAGCCGGTCGGGGTGCTCGAGGTCACGCGCCGGGCGGCGCTGCGGCTGATGGGGGCGGTGGTGGTGGTCATGGCCTTCGTCGCCGGGCTCGACTACCTGTTCCAGCGCCATCGCTGGGTCAAACGCCTGCGCATGACCCGCGAGGAGTTGAAGGAAGAGTTCAAGCAGACCGAGGGCAGCCCCGAGATCAAGGGCAAGATCCGCCAGATGCGCATGGCGCGGGCGCGCCGGCGGATGATGGCGGCGGTGCCGACCGCGACGGTGGTGGTGACCAACCCGACCCATTACGCGGTGGCGCTCAAATACGAGAGCGGCATGAGGGCGCCGATGCTGGTGGCCAAGGGCATGGACGACGTCGCCCTCAAGATCCGCGCTCTGGCGGCCGCCAACGAGGTGCCGATCGTCGAAAATCCGCCTCTGGCGCGCGCGCTGCACGCCAGTGTCGATCTCGACAAGGAGATCCCGGAGGAACACTACCGGGCGGTCGCGGAAGTGATCGGGTTCGTGATGCGGCTCAGGGAGAAACGGCGCCGGTGATTTCGGCGCCGGCCTCTTGTGGGGCCGCGTGGTTCGGGCAACGCTGGCGCCGCGCGCGCGCTCGGGGATTCGCTCCCCGGGCGCGTCGACGGGCACGGGATCGGACGAGATGGAACAGGACGACGTCAATCAGGGTCGGGCGCCGGTGATCGACCGGGGAGCGCGCTCCGGCAGCATCGGGCTGCTGGTGGCTCTGGCGCTCTCCTTCGTGGCCGCCGCCGCCGTGCTGGCGGTGGTGAAGCCGGAGGAGGCGGCTCCCTACGTCCAGGTGATTCTCGGCCTTCTGGCGGTGGTCGGCGTCTTCGCGCTCTTCGCCGGCGCGATCGGTCTGGTGCGCTTCGGCGCCAAGCCGCAGGGGCCGACGCTCTCGGGCGTGTTCCTCGATGGCTTTCCGGAGGGCGTCGTCGTCACCGACGATCAGGGCCGCATCATCTATACCAATCCGGCCTACGCGGCGCTGACGCGGGCGGAAACCGCCAACGATCTCAGGACCATCGAGCGGATCTTCGCGGCCAATCCGGAGGTCGGCGAGGAGATGTTCCGGCTCTGCGAGGCGGTGCGCGGGCGCCTCACCGCCGAGACGGAGCTGCGTACCCGCACGCCGATCGGCACCGAGGAGGGCGGCGCGCGCTGGTATCACATCCGCGTCGACCCGCTCGCCTCGGCGAGCGACCGGGAAGGCGGCGACCGCCTCACCTCGTGGCGCATCGTCGACGTGACGCGCGAGCGCGAGCGCCAGGAATCGAGCTTCCAGGAGCTGCAGCAGGTCGTCACCTTCCTCGATCACGCCCCGGCCGGGTTCTTCTCGGCCGATGCCGGCGGGCGGCTGACCTATCTCAACGCGACGCTCGCCGATTGGCTCGGCTGGGATCTCGCCAAGTTCGAGGCGGGGGCGATCCGGCTCAAGGACATCGTCCAGGGCCAGGGCATGGCGCTGATCCTCGACGCGGCGGCGGACGGGCGCACCCGCGTGCTCGACCTCGATCTCGTCAAGCGCAACGGCCAGTCGCTGCCGGTGCGCCTCCTCCACAAGGTGCCGATGGGGCCCGGCGGCAAGCCGGGCGACAGCCGGACGCTGGTGATCAACCGTTCCTCCGGCGAGGACGCCTCCGAGGCGCTGCGGGCGGCGGAGGTGCGCTTCCAGCGCTTCTTCAACAATACGCCGATCGCCATCGCCGCGCTCGGCCGCGACGGCGCCATCGGCCAGACCAACGCCTCGTTCCTCGAACTCTTCGGCGGCATGGTGCGCGAGGACATGAACGGCGTGCGCGGCAGCCTGATCGACACGGTGATCCCGACCGATCGGCCGAAGCTCGCCGAGGCGCTGGCCGCGGCGCTGGCGGGGCAGGGCGACATCGAGCCGGTCGACGCGCAGCTGATCGACGATTCGGTCAAGAAGCGCTCGGCGCGCTTCTTCGTCTCCTCGGTCGAGGAGGGAACCGGCGACGGCGAGGCGGCGATCGTCTACGCGCTCGAGACCACCGAGCAGCAGGAGCTCGAGCAGCGCTTCGCCCAGTCGCAGAAGATGCAGGCGATCGGCCAACTCGCCGGCGGCATCGCCCACGACTTCAACAACGTCCTCACCGCGATCATCGGCTTCTCCGACCTGCTGCTCGCCAGCCATCGGCCGACCGATCCGTCGTTCCAGGACATCATGAACATCAAGCAGAACGCCAACCGGGCGGCGGCGCTGGTGCGCCAGCTCCTGGCGTTCTCGCGGCGCCAGACGCTGCGGCCGGAGGTGATCCAGTTCGGCGACACGCTGGCCGATCTGCACATGCTGCTCGGCCGGCTCCTCGGCGAGAAGGTCGGGCTCGAGGTGGTTCACGGGCGCGATCTGTGGCCGATCCGCGCCGATACGAGCCAGCTCGAGCAGGTGATCGTCAATCTCGCGGTCAATGCCCGCGACGCCATGCCGAACGGCGGCCGGGTGACGATCGCCACGCGCAACGTCGGCGCCGAGGAGAAGCTGCCCTACAAGACGCCCGGCATGCCGGCGGCGGACTATGTGCTGATCGAGGTGAGCGACACCGGCACCGGCATTCCGCCGGAGATCATCGAGAACATCTTCGAGCCGTTCTTCACCACCAAGCCGGTGGGGCAGGGCACCGGCCTCGGTCTCTCGACCGTCTACGGCATCGTCAAGCAGACCGGCGGCTTCGTCTATTGCTCCTCGGAGATGGGCAAGGGCACCACCTTCCACATCCTGCTGCCGCGCCACGTCGAGACGGCGGCGGAAGCCGCCAAGGCGGCCGAGAGCATCAAGGCGGAGCAGCCGCAGGCGGCGGGCGCCGATCTGACCGGCTCGGCGACGATCCTGCTCGTCGAGGACGAGGAGGCGGTGCGCGCCTTCGCCAGCCGCGCGCTCGCCTCGCGCGGCTACACCGTGCACGAGGCCGGCACCGGCACCGAGGCGCTCCAGGTGATGGAGGAGACCGGCGGGGCGATCGATCTCGTCGTCTCCGACGTGGTGATGCCGGAGATGGACGGGCCGTCGCTCCTGCGTGAGCTGCGCAAGGCGCGGCCGGATCTGAAGATCATCTTCGTCTCCGGCTATGCCGAGGACGCCTTCGCCAAGAATCTGCCCGAGGGCGAGAGCTTCTCCTTCCTGCCCAAGCCCTTCACGCTCAAGGCCCTGGCGACGGCGGTGAAGGACGCGCTCGGGCGGTGAGCGGGCCGGCCGGGGAGCTTCGCGCGCGTCTCGATCTCGGCCCGGTCATGCGGGCCGTCGTGGTGATCGTCGCCGCGCTGGTGCTGACGGCGGCGGTTCGCCTCGTCTTCGCGCGTGCCGTCGGCGAGGACGAGGCCTTCTTCGTCATCGTCGGGCGCAATTGGCTCGCCGGTCTCCTGCCCTATGCCCATGGCTACGACGTCAAGCCGCCGGGCCTCTTCCTGCTGGTGGCGGCGGCGCAGCTCCTGTTCGGGCCGACGATCGCCTCGATCAAGGCGCTGGAGATCGTCGCGGTGGCGGCGGGGGCGGCGGCGCTCCACGGGCTCGCGGCGCGTCACGTGTCGCGGCCGGTGGCGTGGTGGGCGCTCGCGGTCTATCCCGTCGTGACGCTCTTCGCCTCCGGCGACATCCTGCCGACCATCCTGATCCAGGCGCCCTTCGTCGTGCTCGCCTTCTGGGCGGTGCTCGAGGCACGCGGCGGGGCGGGGATCGGGTGGCTCGTCCTCGCCGGGCTGGCGATCGGCGCGGCGGGGATGATCAAGCAGACGGCGCTGTTCGAGGCGATCGGACTGGTGGTGCTGGCGGGCGTCGCGCGGCGCGACGGGGCCCCGCTCGTCGGCGCGCTGGTCCGCGCGACGACGGTGATCGGGGCGGGGGCGCTGGTGATCCCGGCGCTGTTCGCGCTCTATTTCGCCCATCACGGTCTTCTCGGCGTCGCCTTCGACGGGGCGGTGATCGGCGCCGCCGGGCGGCTGAAGGGCGACGTGATGGTCGCGCCCGGGTCGACCGACGCGGTGCGGCTGACGATGCTCGACGCGGTGACGCGGCTGCCGGCGCTCCTGAAGCCCTTCGTCGGGCTGGCGAGCCTCGCGCTCCTCGCCTGGATGCGGCGGCGGGTGATCGCGGCGCGGATCCCGGGCCTCTGGTTTTCGACGACGGTGATCTGGTTCGTCGCGGCGATCGCCGGGGTTCTCGCCGTCAAGGCGATGTACGACAACTACATGCATGCGGCGATCGCGCCGATGGTGTTGGCGGCGGGCGTCCTCGTCTGCCACGGCCTCGAGGCGGCGACGCGCGCCGGGCGACGCGCCGGGGCGGCGATCGCCACCGCCTTCGCCTTCGTCCCGCCCTTGGTGCTGCCGATGCCGCTCGCCTCCGACGCCGCCGACATCGAGGCGGTTCGCGCGGCGGCGGCGATCGTGCGTCGGGCCGGGCCGGTTCCCGGCGATCTCGTACTGGTGCCGCTGCGCGGACTGCCGCTCACCGTCGAGGTCGGGCTGTTCCCGCCCTGGCGCTACGTCGACCCGCTGCACATGATGTGCGACTTCCCGGCGCCCGACGAGGATCCGCTGGCGCGAGTTCTCGCGACGACGCCGCGCTTCGTGGTGACGGCCTCGCCCGAGCGCGCGATGGTGTGCGAGCGCGCCGACCGGCACGCCGAACTCGCCGCCGCGCTCGCCGAACGCTACCGGCCACTCGGCGTCGGTCGCGGACGCTGGGATGCCTATGCCGTCTACGAGCGGGTCGCGCCGAAGCCGTGAGGCGGGGCATCGAGCGAGGTGGATGGCCTCGCCGGCGGTGCGGGGCGTCGGTCACGCGATGCGGCCGGCGGAGCGGGCGAAGCGTCACGGCCCCGACCGACGGCCGGGGCTCCTCTCTTCTCTCCTCGCCGCCGGCGACCGGGTCAGGCCTTGCCGGCGCTTCGCTTGGTCGTCGATCGCGCCGCGCGCTTCTTCGGGGCCGGGCGTTCGACCGGCTCGCTCGCGGCGGGCGGCTCCGGATGATCCTCCGGCGGGGTCGCGAGCGCGACGGGAGCCTCCTGCGTCTCGGGCGCGACGGGGGCCGCCCGCGCGGGCTCGGCCGGTGCCTCCTCCTCGCCGACGTCGTCGATGATCATGTCGACGAGCGGGTAGAAGCCCCGTTGGATGCAGCATTTCGCCAGATGGTCGGTGAACGCCGGGGAGGCCACGGCGGCGAATTGCGGCGAGTGGATGCAGTCGGCGAGATCGTCGGCCTGCGCGTCGGCGAGGTCTTCGAGGATCGTCTCCGAACCGGCGAGATGCGCCCGACGCAACACTTGCAGGAAGTCCGACCAGTCGCCGGTGACGGCGCCGAGGCAGAGGGCGAGCGTGGCGGCGGCGGCCGTCGGCTCTCCTTCGGCGAAGGTGGTCCGCAGCTCCCGCATCAGGGGATGGGCGACGAAACTCATCGGCCGCTGTCCGAGCCGCTTGAGCCGTTGAATGCTCGCCTCGCAGGGCTGACGGAGATATTCGACACGGTCGGCGTAACGGCCACCCGTGCGCGCCTCGACATGTTGCGCGGCGCTCTCGTATTCACCGAGGCGATAGAGAATCTTGGCCAGGCGCAGGTCGCGCTCCGCCGCGAAGGCGGGATCCGTGAGCTCGGACCAGACGTCGAGGGCCCGGAGAAAGAACGACTTCTCCATTAGCTTGCGTCCGAGGAGGCGCTGGTCGCCCTCGACCTCGTCGATCCCGGTCGATTGCAGCTCGCTCAACGCCTCCGCGTCGGCCGCGATCTGAGCGACGAACTTGTACTGCATCAGCGCGGGGCTCAATCCGTCCGCCATCGCCTTCGCCGTCGCGCCGTCTCCGACACGCACCGCCGTCTGCAGCACGAAGAAGCGCAGCAGCGGATCGGCGCCGACGTCGCTCATCTCCGACCACAGCTCGTTGGCCTTCAACCATTCCTGCGTCGTGCATCGGTACAAGGCTTCAGTGACTTTGGATCTGTCGATCATGAGAATTCACCTTCGGCTCGACGTCGATCAATGGGCGTATGACGTCTCGTAAATTACGGACTCGGATCTCGGTCCGGTCGCCGGACCGGCGTCTCGCGCGAGGATGGGACCCGTCGGGAACGAGCCTTCGGCGAATTCCGAGGGGGAAAGGGTCTCGGGTCGCAGGCGCCGCGGTTCGGATGCCGGGGCGTGGACGAGGCGTCCCCGTCGCCGATCGGCGCGCCGCGCGATGGTTCGTCCCACCCCCGGTCGAGACGCTCCGCCATGTCGTCGGTCGCGCGTTCACGAACCATGGCTTCCAGCGTCCCCCCGAGCAGGTCCGTCATCGACGACGATCAGGCGCGGCCCTCCCCGGCGCCGCCGCCCAGACGAAAGCGCTATCACGGCCCCCGGCGGGTCGTCGAGCCCTTCGTGGGTCGCGAGAGGGGTGGGGTCCGAAGGGGGCGGCGACGTCTCCGAGACCGGCAGGCTCGGCCCTCGCGGCCGGGCCCGCGCGATCGTCCTCGGTCACGTCCGGAATTCGAGCGCGGTGATCCGATCCTCGGTCCTCTGGATCGCGCGCAGCCGTGCCGAGGCCCGGGGGCGGCCGTCGCCACGGGCGTCGGAAATCGCCTCGAGCGCGCGCAGCCCCGCCGCGTCGAGCCGGTCGCGATTGGTGAACCGGGTCGAGATCGCGGCCACGGCGACCGGGCGCCCGAAGGCCGCGTCGATCGCGGCGCTGCCGCCGATGAAGCGCCATTGCGGGCTGATCTCCGCGAGGCTCGCCGCGAGCTTCCCCACGGCCCCGGCGGTCATGCGCTCCACGTCGACGACGAGACGGCCGCCGTCGCCGTTCAGGCCGAGGCTCGTTTCCCATTCGGCGAGAGCGGTGGGGGGCGGGAGGGGCGCGCCTCCGGAGACTTTCGGCACGGCCAGCAGCCGCTCGCGAAAGCGGAGGGAGGGGAGCGTGCGCGGGTCGTCGAAGCAGACGAGCGCGGCGCCGATGCGTCCCGGCGCTTGCGGAAGCAGGTCGATCGCCGCGTCGTCCGCGAACTGCGCGATCGATGCGGCCGCCTCACTCAGGGTGCGGGCGGCGCGACCGAAGTTCAGGCGGTCCGGATCGATCCCGGCGGCGGCGATCGCCGCCAGAGCCGCCGCCCAATCGATGGAGACACGGCGGTTGGTCGCGGCCGGGGGAACGGCGCCGGTTTCGGACGCGTCTTCTCGGTCGGGGTCGATGCCGTATCTGCGGCGCAGGTCGTCCTTGACCGAACGCTGGATGCCGGCGAAGCGGGTCGTCACGCTTCCGAGGTGGAGCCGGCGCAGGACCGTGAAGGTCTCGGAATGCACGAATTTCGCGCCGGCGGCGAGAAGCCGTGCGTTGAGGTCCATGTCGCAGCCCATCGACAGCCGGGAATCGTATCGATGCCGCAGGATCTGGCGACTGGAATAGGCGGCCGCACCCTGTCCGATCACCGTGCTCTCGCGCAGGAGCGCATCGAGCGTCGGGGCGGGGTGCGCCGTCACGAACTCGAGCTGCCGGGCCTCCACGGAGAAGTTGATCCAGCCGGAGGTGGCGACGTCGGCACCCGCCTTCAGCACCCGGGCGTGGTTCGCCAGACGATCGGGAAGCATGAGGTCGTCGTCGCCCATGGGAACGACGGCATCGGCCGTCACCTGATCGAGGCCGAGATTGTTGGCGATCGCGATGCCGGACCGCCCGGACCGGACGACGATCGTCTCGGGGATGATGGCGCCGCAGATCGCCGGGGTATCGGGATCGTCGCCGTCGTCGACGACCACGACCTGCGCCGCCGGGTAGGTCTGCGCGCGGACGCTCTCCAGACAGGACCGAAGGAATTGCGGTCGGTCCTGAGTCGCGATCACAACTGCCAGTCGCATTCCCTACCTCTTTCGCCGGTCCGCGCAGCCGATCCGATCCGAACGGTCTCCGGACGGAGGCCGTCGTCCGGCGATCGCATGCCACTCGCGCCGTGCGACTTTTAGCCCAGTGAGCTACGTCTGGCCATCTGGACGCCAGTTGAAGAGCCGCGTAATAAGCTAGGGCGGCTCGGTAGTGGTACATTGTCGATCCTGCCATCTCTCGGCGTGGTCCTTTTCATCGTTCAGTGGACCACGAACATTCGATGCGGATCATGTGGCCGAGTGGTGGGGCGGTGCGAAATCAAAGGTTGTATGCAGGGCGCGCCGTGTCTCGCAGTCTCGACGCAGAGTAGGTGCGCGCATGCCGTGACCATGAGGTCTCGTCGTCCCTGGACGGAGCGAACGCCTTCTCAGACGTACTGGAACCAGTCGATTGGTCGCGGGAAGTAGGCACGATGAGCGAAGCGCTAATGGTCAGATCGGCACTCACGTCACACACCGTCGACGAAGGACTGCAAATTGCCGTCGCGGACCTCTCCTGCGCTCGATGGAATCGGGCCGTACAGTCGTGGGAGGACCTCGCCGAGGCGGGGCGCTATCCTCTCTTGGCGAAGCTCTTCATCGCGGATTGCGCCGCCCGGTGCGGCGATCTCGAGGTCGCGAGCGCTCATCTGCCGGTGATCCGGCGGCACATGAGCGAGGACTACGCCTCCCGGCACGAGAGCGCGGTCGAGACCTTGCGGGCGCGACGCTCGGGCTCCAACCATCCGGACGTGCTCGAGGACCTCTCGCGCGAGGAACTGATCGCGCTCGGTCGGGCGGCGGTGAACGGGCGGATGTGGAGCTACGGCGCCCGCGTCTGGAACCACTTTCTGTCGAGAGGCTTCGGCACGGCGCATTTCGAGGCCTGCAAGCGGCTCGGGAGTTGCTATGCCGGGCTCGGTGAGCACCACCACGCCATCACCTACTTCGAGGAGGCTCTGGACCTCCGGCACGACGAGAAGATCTCGCTCCAACTGGACCGCGCGCAGCGCCTCGAGCAGCGCGAATCCGACGGCTTCAACAAGCATACGGAGCGTCTGGCCGGCAGCGCCGTCATCGAGGAGCTCAGAAAGGGCACGGCGCGGCTCGCAGCGACCGACGTCGCCGCCGCCGCCGAGGTCGTCGCCGAGTTGCGAGAGTTGGGGCGTGCCCTCGGTGTCGATCTGGTCGGCGATCTCGCGGCGACCGTCGAGGCAGCGAGAGGGCGGGCCGCGTCCGGATCCGGGACGGAGCCCGCGAGCCGGGCGGCCTCGACGGCCGAGATCCACGAGATTCAGCTGTTTCCGCGGCCCCGGGTCGATGACGGTCCGATCGTCGCGCCGAGCGAGGCTCCGCTCGCCGTTCCTCCCGAGGCGCCGGCGCCGAGCCCGGCCGAGCATCGGCCGCAGGTCCCGGCGCGCGGCTTCGCCGCGATCGACGATCTGCCGCTGACCGCGGCGCGCGGCCTCGGTGGCGAGCTGCGCGGCCTCGTCCCTCCCAGCCTGCCGAGCGACTTGCCGAGCCGGTTGGCGGCCGGCGCATTCGATACGATCGTGTTCGTCCCCGGCGCCGTCCGGACGAATGCGGCGGCCGGCCGTATCGCCTCGGAGGCGAGCCGGTCGGGGCGCAGGGTGCTGATCGCCGGCGTACAGCCGAACGACCGATCGGACGCCTACGACTTCGTCGAGACCAGCGCCATCGAGGGGCTCGAAGACGCGGGGGTTCTGCTGCTGCCCGACATGAATGGCGCGCTCACGCGTGCTCTCGGCGCGCAGGCCCTCGGCGCGGCCGACGGCGCGGCTCGGCTGGAGTGCCGGCTCGTGGCCCTGGCGAGTTGCCTCGGTCCTCTGATCGACGTCCTCGCCGAACGGCGCACCGTGATCTTGCTCACGCATGGGCATACCGGCCTCTTCGTCGGAGGCGCGGCCCTCCGAGGCAGTCCGGTTCGCCACGCCGTCCGCTGGCGGCACGACGTCGCCGGTGTCCCCCGGGTGGGCGGTACGACGGTTCCCTCCCTCCATGCCGCGTCGATCGCGTGGATGAAGCGCTTCGCCGGGGAGGTCGACGATCTCAGCGTCGCCGAGGCGGAGACGGCGACGTCGCTGATGCAATCCTATGCGGTGTCTCGGATGCCCTGCGTCCGCGCCGGCGAGGGCTGGGCGGAGCAGTGGTATCGGGAGGTCGGTGACGCCGGGTCCGTGCTGCCGGCGCCCCGCGTGGCGCCGATCGAGCCAGAGCCGGAGCCGGTCGCGGACGAGGCGAGCGAGACGGCCGACGCGAGCGACCTCGACGGGCATCGCCTCCTGAGCGGCAGGCTCGACGCCGACATCGTCGAATCGCTGCCGCTCGTCGCGGCCAAGGACATCGGCTCCGTCCTGCTCGACGTCGAGTTTCCTCCCGCGCCGAGCGAGGTCATGGCGCTGCTGCGGGATCGGTCCTTCGACACCGTGATGTTCGTCGTCAACGGCTTCACCAACGATCCGCGCGTGGTCAAGACCGCCTCGGCTGTCACCGGCTTCGGCCGACGGCTCCTCGCGATCGGGCTGCAGGCGAACGACGGTCCGCTGACCTACACGCTCAAGAGCCTGGACGACGGCACGCCGTTGATCCTCGTTCCCAACATGAATCGGCCGATCAACATCGCGATGCGGGCTCGCAAGCTGCCGACGGCGGCCCGCGCGCCTCGCCACGAATTGTGGCTCGCCTGCATGGGCCTCTGCGTCGGATCCATACTCGAGCAGATCCCGAGCAAGCCGGGTCTGGTGCTGCATTCACACGACTATCACGGCATGCTGGTCGGCGGCGTCGCCCTCGCGAAATGCGGCCGCCGCCGGGACTTCTGGTGGATTCACGACGCGCACGAATTCATTCGCCAATACGACATCATCGACCCCGGCCTGCAGGCGGCGGGTGCCGCGTGGGAAGAGATGTTCATTCGCGACGTCGATCACATGTGCACGGTGAGCGAGGAACTCGCCGCGCGACTGCAGGAAGCCTACGATCTCCCGCGTCTGCCTTCGGTCATCTACAACACGAACCTGCTCTCCTCTCGGTACAAGTACCGTGGAGAGTCGGTGAAGGCGAAGATGGGGCTGACGGGCAAGTACCTGATGGTTCACTCGGGGACGGTCACGAAGGGGCGTGGCGTCGAAAACGCGATCGTGGCGCTGCCGCGCTTTCCGAATGCGGTGCTGTTGCTCATCACCGAGTCGAAGAACGCGACGACCGACAAGATCGAGAAGCTCGCCCTTCAGCTCGGTGTGGCCGACCGCGTTCTCTATCATCCGTTCCTCCCTCACGACGAGGTCGTCGGCTTCATCGCCGACGTCGACCTCGGGCTCATCACGCCCGACAGGTACGGAAACGCGGACGTCGGTCTGGCCAACAAGCTCTTCGACTACATTCTCGCCGGTGTTCCCGTCGTCAGCTCCGACACCGACGCGATGCGTCGCTTCATGACGGAATGGCCGATCGGCGAAGTCTTCGAGGCGGGCAATGCGGAGAGCCTGTCCAAGGCGATCGCCTCGGTGATGGCCAATCCCGAACGTTACAAGCAGGCCATCAACTCACGTATCGACTTTATTCTTAAGGTCACGTGGGAGGAGCAGATTGCGCGTCTCTACCGAATCTACGACGAATTGACGTCCCCCCAGCCCTCGGCAGACGAATAGGCCGCCCCATGCGATCCTCGAACTCCCTGACGGCAGGGGACCTGCTCGCCGCGCTCGGCGCGAATGTTCGCCTGGTCGGCGATCCCGCAAGGAGCATGACGCGAGCGGTGTCGCTCAACGACGCCACCGACGGTGTTCTGACCTTCAGCCGGCGCGAGGGCGAGGCTCTCGCGCGCGACCTCGCCCGTCTCTCGGGCGTGACCCTCATCTGCCTCGAGGACCCGGTTCTGGCGACGGTGGACGCGTCTCGTCTCACGCTGCTCGTGACCGACAATCCACGGCTCACGTTCATTCGCTCGGTCGAGAAGTTCTTCGCGCCGCCCGCGCCGCCCGCCGGCGTCCACGCCACGGCGGTCGTCGACCCCTCCGCGCGCATCGATTCCACCGCCAGCATCGGCGCGTTCTGCGTCGTCGGCCCGGATTGCTCGATCGGGGCCGGCTCGGTGCTCTACCCTCATGTCACCGTCTACCGGGGCGTCCACATCGCCGAGCGTGTCGTCGTGCACGCCGGCACGGTGATCGGGGCGGACGGGTTCGGGTACGAGCGCAACGAAGAGGGTGAGCTCGAGAAGTTTCCGCACATCGGCGGTGTCGTCATCGAGAGCGACGTCGAGATCGGCTCGAACACGTCCATCGATCGCGGGACGCTCGGCGACACGATCCTGCGACGTGGCGCGAAGATCGACAATCAGGTGCACATTTCACACAACGTCGACGTCGGCCGCTCGGCGGTCGTCATCGCGCAGAGCATGATCGGCGGAAGCGTGGTCTTGGGGGACCACAGTTGGATCGCTCCGTCCGCCTGCGTCATGAACCAACGCCGCGTCGGTGAGCACGCCACCGTCGGGTTGCAGGCGCTCGTCGTGAAGGACGTGGCCGCCGAGCAGACCGTCATGGGGTCGCCGGCCGTCGATCAGCGCGAGTTTCAGAGCCAGAGAGCGCGGCTGCGGCAGTTGGCGGAGAAGGATTGAGGCCTCATGAGGCTCGGTCAAATCGGAGAGGATGTCGTGAGTAGAGCGCTGTTGGTACTCGCCCCGCACACGGACGACGCGGAGCTCGGTTGTGGCGGCTCGATCGCGCGGCTCGCCGAGGAGGGGTGGGACATCCACGTCGCGGCGTTCTCGAATGCGGAACAGTCGCTTCCTCCCGGGTCGCCGAAGGACCGGCTCGAACGCGAGATGCGCACGGCGCTCAACGAATTGGGCGTCGCGAGCTCGAACATCTATCAGCATCGCTTTCCGGTGCGGCTCTTCTCGGAGAACCGGCAGGCGATCCTGGATACGATCATCGGCCTGCGAAATCAGGTTCGGCCGAACATGCTGATGATCCCGTCGAGCCACGACGTGCACCAGGATCACTCGACCGTGCACAGGGAGGCGCTGAGAGCCTTCCGAGAGTGCTCGATCTGGGGTTACGAACTGCCGTGGAACCACATGGTGACCGAGACGATCGGCTTCATGAGGCTGGAGCGACGGCATGTCGATCGGAAGATGAGCGCGCTGCGCCGCTACGAATCGCAAATGGAATTGGCGCGACCCTACTTCCAGGACGAAGTCATGGTCGGTCTCGCCGCAGTGCGCGGCGTGCAGATCAAGGCCCCCTACGCCGAGGCGTTCGAGGTGCTCCGATCCGTCATCTGAGGGATGGGGCGATCCGAACCCCGTTTCACCGGCTCGGGTGGCGGCCATCCGAGCCCTGGTGTCGTTTGCCGCCGTGAGGAAACGAGGGTAGCCTTCCCGCTCGGGTCGGGTGCGCCGGAAGGAGTGCTGGTTGAACAAGGTGTCGAACACCGGGAATTCGCGCCCTTCCGCTCTTCAGGAGGACTCGATCGAATCCGCGGACGCGGCGGCGCGTCTCGCCGTTTCGGCGGGGACCTCCGGCGATCTCGACGAGGCTCTGCGCCAATGGGGCAGGGCGGTGGAACTCGAGCCGGGCGTCCCGTCCTGGTGGGCTCAGTTCGGTCGCATTCAGATGCGGGCGGGCCATGACGACGCGGCGTTGGAGAGCTATCTCACGGCGGATCGTCTGAAGCCGGACGTGACCGCGTGGCGCATCGCCATCGACGAGCTGCGATCGCGCGTGACGCAGGCGGCCCCCGGAGATCGTAGTCTCGAGTTGAGCGCCGCCTACTACGATGCGGTCTTCAAGATCAAAGAGGCCTATCGGATCTCTCACGAGGCGAGTGTGTACTTGCCGGTCTGGGAGCGCATCGTCGCGCTCCTGCGGGCACGCGGCACCCGCTCGATCGTCGATCTCGGGTGCGGTCCGGGACAGCTCGCCGAGTTCCTTCTCGGCCATCTCCGCGTCCGTTACGTGGGATTCGACTTCAGCTCCGAGGCGATCGAGCTCGCGCAGTCTCGCGGGCTCGAGGCCACGTTCAAGCGATCCAACATCGTCGGCTGGCGCAAACCCCTGACCGGGCGCTTCGACACGGTGATCGCCACCGAATTCCTCGAGCACGTCGAGGACGATCTCGGCGTCCTGGAGCGCCTGCCGGCCGACGCGTATCTCGTCGCATCGGTGCCGAATTTCGATTCGTTCGGGCACGTGCGCTATTTCCACTCCGCCGATCAGGTGCGCGAGCGCTATGCGCCGCTCGTGAAGGAAATCGTCGTCGAGACGATAGATTTGTCCGAAAAGAGTGCGATCCACGTCTTTTCCGGCCTGCTGGTGGGTTCGGGAGCGGAGCAATAGGCGCGAACGATGCGGCTCGGATACGGTCTTCTCTCGGCCCTCGCGATCTCCGCCCTGGTGGCGTCGGCAGGCTTCGTGGCTCCGGCCCTCGGCGATCCTCGCACCATCGAAGAGCTCCGGAGTGATCTCGCCGTCGTCGTCGGGCGTCGGCTCGAGCAGGGCGTCGATACGCGTGCCTCGATCAACGGTCTCGCCCAGTCCTGTCTGCTCGCCGTCGCGCTCGCGCCGTCCTTCGGCGAGCCCGCGCGCAAGAAGGCGGTCGCCATCGCGCACACGATCATCGACCGGGCCGACGAGAACGGCGACGGCGTGGTGGGATGGGGTGTCAACCGTGACGCCGACGGGGCCAGTTGCGCCGGACCGGGGACGCGGAAGGGGCTCACCTGGGGGCGGACGACCTGCAACCCCGTGGGGACCGAATATACCTACCAGACCGGGCTCGCCGTGACCTGTCTGGCGCGGACGTTCCTCGTCACGGGCGACACACGCAGTCTGGAGTTCGCGAAACGCGCGGCGGATCAATCCTGGCGGTACGGGTCGAAGGACACGCCGTGCCCCGGCTGCTTCACCTACTGGCCGAGCTACAGTCCCAACGACGAGGGGCGGTTCATCCGCAACATGAACGTCGCGATGGGGATGGGGATGGCGTGGCTGTTCGAGGCGACGGGCGACGCACGCTACGCGGACCGCGCGCGCGCCATCGCGGCGAGCGAGCATTTCGAGGTCGGTCACGGCAACAGGGGATACCTCGGCGTCGCCGATCCGCAGTATCGGGCGCGTCCGGCGGCGGAATCGACCCGCACCGAAAATCACCTTCCCCTCGTCGCCAAGGGGCTGCGAGACATCGGAACCGTCCTTCGGTCCCGGGACACGATCGCCGATGCCGTCCGCGTCATGGATCAGTGGATCGAGTGCGACGACCGCCGCTGTCGCGAGGCCGAGTGCCGGAACTGGGCGGGTGACCTGTCCCGATGCACCACCCACCACACCCTGTATTCGTGTTGGCTCAAGGACGAATCCGCGACGGCGCTCGGGCATTGCACGCGAGCGGCGGCGCGGATCGGGAGTTGGACCGACCTCGCGCTCTGGCTCGTGTTCGAGCCGTGATCCGCCTCGAGGCGGCGGCGCCTAGCGCGTCGCCCGCACGGCGGCCCGCACCTCGTCGATGATGCGCGTCTGGGTGGGCAGATCCAGATAGGGATGCATCGGCAGGCTGAGCACCTGCTCGGCGATACTCTCCGAGACGGGAAGCCCGTTCCCCGCCACGGGGAAATGCCGGTAGGCGGTCTGGAGGTGGAGAGGCTTGGGATAATAGACCGCCGTCGGAATGCCGACCGCCTTGAGCGCTGCGGAGACCGCGTCACGCGTACCGGCGGGGAGCCGGATCGTGTACTGCGCCCACACGGACGTCGCGCCCTCGATGACGGTCGGGACGATCACGTCCCCCGCCAGTCCCTCGCCATAGATCGCGGCGATCCGGTCGCGGGCGATGATTTCTTCGGGAAATACCTTGAGCTTCTCGAGCAGGACGGCCGCCTGCATCGTGTCGAGCCGCCCGCTGAGGCCGATGCGCACGTTGTCGTACTTGTCGCTTCCCTGCCCGTGGACGCGCAGCGACCGAAGGATCGACGCCAGATCTGCATCGTCGGTGAAGATCGCGCCGCCGTCGCCATAGCAACCCAACGGCTTGGCCGGGAAGAAGCTCGTGGCGGTCATCTGCCCGATCCGCCCGATCGCGCGTCCCCGGTAGGTGGCGCCGAAGGCCTGAGCGGCATCGTCGAGGATCCAGAGATCGTTCTCCGCCGCGATCGCCTCGATCGCATCATAGTCGGCGGGCTGACCGAAGAGGTCCACGACGATGATGCCGACCGGACGCAGTCCCGCCGTGCGCGCGGTCGAAATGCCTTCTCGCAGGCTCGTCGCCGACATGTCGAAGGTGTCGGCCTCGATGTCGACGAACACGGGCGTCGCGCCCACCAGCGCGACCGCTTCGGCCGTCGCCGCGAAGGTGAAGCTCGGGCAGAGCACCGCGTCGCCGGCGCCGATACCCTTCGCCATGAGCGACAGGATCAGCGCGTCGGTGCCGCTCGCGCAGGAGATCACGTGCGCCGCGCCGCAGAAGGCGGCGAGCTCGGCCTCGAGCTTCGCGACCTCGGGGCCCATGATGTACTGGCCCGCCTCGGCGACGGCGACCAGCGCGGCATCGATGGCGGGGCCGATACGGCGGCGCTGCGCCGCCAGATCGATGAACGGGATCGACGCGCTCTTTGATGCCGACATGTTGCCTCTCGACGGACCGAACGGTCACCGATCAATGGAGATTGGTTTCGATCGTGGTCGCGACGCTCGACGGGAACGATCTCGGCCGCGACGGCCTCGCGACCCGACCGATCAGCTCACGAGCACGAGCGAATTCCCTTGCTCGCGGTATTTCTCGCCGGTGCGCGGGCAGACGAGATCCGCCCGGAGCCGCTCGCCGGCCCGACTCATCCAGCCGATCCGACGCGCCGGATTTCCGACCATCATGGCGAAGTCGGCGACGTCCTTGGTCACGACGGAGCCGGCGCCGATGAAGGCGTAGGCGCCGAGCGAATGGCCACAGACGATGGTGGCGTTGGCGCCGATGGTCGCGCCATGTCCGACGGGGGTCGGCCGGAACTCGCTCTTGCGATTGACGTGCGCCCGCGGCGTATTGACGTTGGTGAACACGCAGCTCGGGCCGCAGAACACGTCGTCGCCGAGCTCGACGCCGGCGTAGAGCGAGACGTTGTTCTGAATCTTGCAGCCGTCCCCGACCTTGACCTGCGGGCCGATCATGCAGTTCTGACCGATGGAACAGTTCGCCCCGATCACCGTGCCCGCGAGAATGTGGGTGAAGTGCCAGATCTTGGTGCCCGGTCCGATCTCGGCCCCTTGGTCGACGAAGCTGGAAACGTGGATCAGAACGCCGGGGAAGCGCGGATCCTCCCGCATCTCACTCATCGGGTGTACCCCTTGGCGAAGGGGTGAGCGTCGGCGCTCGAGACGATCGGGGCGTTGCGGAAGTCGGCGACGACCTCGATCGACGGCCGCGCCTCCTCGAGACCGAAGCCACGGCCGGCGAGGATCTCCTCGTAGCTCCGGGTGTGGAGATCGGTGAAGCCTTCCGTGAACTCGAGTTCCTCGCCGTCGACGAGGATCGAGCGGAAGCTGGTCTTCTGGCCGCGCACGGATTCCGGCAGATCGTTGCGATCGACCGAGAGGAACCAGCGCACGTCGGCCTTCTCGCAGGCGAGGAAGCCGGCGGCGCGCTCGGGTTCGCGAAGGTGCGCGACGTTGGTCGTCGCCTTGCCGAAGACGAACGACAGCATGTCGAAGAAATGGATGCCGATGTTCGTCGCGACACCGCCGGACTTGGCCACGTCGCCCTTCCAGGACGTGTGGTACCAGGGGCCGCGCGACGTGCAGTAGGTGATGTCGACCTGATGGCGCTTCGGCGAGGCGGCGCAGCGCTCGCGCAGCGCCAGGATCACCGGGTGCAACCGGAGTTGCAGGATCGTGAAGACTTTCCGGCCGGTCTCTTGCTCCATGTTGGCGAGACCGTCGATGTTCCACGGATTGAGAACCAGCGGCTTCTCGCAGACCGCCCAGGCCCCGGCGCGCATCGCATAGCGACAGTGCGCGTCGTGCAGGTAGTTGGGAGAACAGATGGAAACGTAATCGATCTGCGTGCCGCGCCGGCGGAGCTTGTCGACGTGACGGTCGAAGCGCTCGAACTCCGTGAAGAACTGCGCGTTCGGGAAGTAGCTGTCGATGACCCCGACGGAGTCGTTCGGGTCATACGCGACCGCCAGCGACGCGCCGCAGTCTCTGATTGCTCGCATATGCCGCGGCGCGACGTATCCGGCGGCACCGATCAGAGCGAATTCTGTCATGGAACTTACCATCCCCGCCACAACCGACCAGTGTATACAAACTGCGGCATAAATCTACGGCGCTAGGCACCGGGTCATGCGCGGGACCAGCCTGTCACTCACCGGCTAAACAACTCGTATTTATATTCAGCTTGATGTCAAATGTGCTTCACCGTGTCAATCGTCGATTGTCGAACGGCGTCGTCTTCGTCGAATCGAGTACTCGTCGTCGACGAGACCATGCCTGCAGGTCCAATCGGGCCGAAGCGAGGCGGCGGCATCGGGCGCCCGTCGCTTCGCCGCGGTCGGAGCCTTCCCGGTCCGCAGGCTCCGGGAGCCTGGTGTCCCGCCGGCAGGCCGCTGAGGCGGAGCATCGGCCACCTTTGCCGCTCCTCGCGCATCGCGTGCGCCGCTCGACGTCCGGCGAAGCGGCGCGGCCGATCTCTGCATGTCGGTGCTCGTGGCGCGGACGCGCGCGGCACCGGACATGAATCATGTCGAGCGTCGGCGACGACGTGCCGCAGTGGCCTTGATGAGCGAGAGCGCGAGTTCGTTGGTGTTCAGCTCCGGCAATTCTTCGACCCGAGCCCGGGGGAAGAGCCGGCGCAGCGCCCCGGCGGCGGCGCCGAGAGGGCCGAGCACGACGATCTTGGGCGCGAAGCGTTCGTTCAGAGCGGCGAAGCAGCCGGCGAAGGGCTCCGAGCGGCCCGCCAGGAAGCGGGCGGCCTCCGCTCCCAGCACGACGGCGTCGACGCCGAGGAGATTGCAGGCGAGCCGGGGAAGGCTCGCGACTTCGCAGGCGGAGAGGACGACGTTGCGCCACACCGGAGGAGCGGCGGCGAGCGCCTTTCGCAGATCGCCGTCGGCGAGTTCGCTGGTGCCGGCGACCCATCCGACGACCGGCTCGGGCCCGACGCCGTCCATCATCGGCAGATCGAGGTCGCGCAGCAGATCCAGTTTGAATCCGTTTCGCCGGAACGCGCCGACGTCGCCGGATCGGCTCCGTTCCATCTCGAGGCTGGCGCCGGGAACGAAGCCGGAGCGCGCGAGGACCGCCAGTCCGGCGTCGTTGCGCGCCGGATCGAAGCGCCGCTGCTCCACCTCGAGGTCGGCCGAGGTGAAGGGGAGCACGTGACCGTGATAGAGGCCGACGGCGAGGGGATTGTGGATCAGGCGTCCGCTGGCGGCGAGGCGGAGGCTGAACTCGACGTCCTCCCAACCGATGTCGAACTCCTCCGAAAACCCACCCAGGTCCAGGAAGGTCCGGCGGGGGAAGAGGCTGGCGCCACCGCTCATGCGGTTGCCGAGCAGGATCTGCCCGGACCGCGTCGTCTCGGCGAGCGTGCGGGCGTCGAGATGGGCCTGGGTGCGGTTTCGCAGCGTCCGCAGGCCGTCGGCATGGAGATCTCCGCCGTCCATGAACTTCACGAGGCGGACGTGGGTGAGATCGCGGACGCCGAGGTAGCCGACGTTCCACACCTGCGACCAGGGGGCGGTGAGGCTCGTGCCGGCGGCGGGAACCAGAGCCTCGACCGGCTGCAGAACCACCATGTCGGAATCGAGCGAGAGGATGGTCTCGTAGCGCGCGGCCCGGACCAGCCGATTTCGAGCGACCCCGACCGGGATCGCCTCGTCGGACCGAAGCACGGTGAGGGGCACGGCCGCGCCGAGCAGGGCCGCCATCGCGCCTTCGTCGGCCGCCGTCTCGCCGTTGACGAGCACGAGCACCTCGATCGGCGCGGCGCTGCCGAGCAAACCGATCGAGGCGAGCAGGCGGTGCAACAGAAACGGGCGCCCGTGCAGGACGACGATGACCGAGATACCCGGTGGAGGCGACGGCTCCGTCTCGCCCAGTCCCAGAGGCGCGAGATGCAGAGCCGCCGGCGGGTGTTCGGGGGCGCGCGCCCGCGAGACGCCGGTCGCGACCTGCTGTTCCAGGACGTGTCTCACGCCCGAGGGGCGGCGAGCGGCGTATCCGCGCAGAAACGCGCGCATGGCGGCGGCGACCTGCCCGTCGTGGACGAGGCTTTCGAGGAGGTCGAGCGCGAGCAGATGCATCGCGGCATCGACCAGGAGGCGGAACAGGAGGGGCCTCGGCTTGGTCGGCGTCGACAGGAGGTGATGGAGTGCCTCTCGAAGCAGGCCGGGCCAAGCGACCGGGCGATCCGCGGAGGCGATCAGGCGCGACGCCCAGGTCTCGGGGGCTGTGCCGGCGCGATGATGGAGATGTCCGATGCACCGGATCGCGCGGGAATGCTGACCCTGCGGCAGGCATGCGGAAACCAGCCGATGAATCGCTGCCGTCTCTCGTGTCTTCCTGGATTTCGGGGAGTGGTCGCGAGAGCCGGGAGAGGCGGAACCACGCATGAAACGAACCTCTCATGAACGCCGGTCGGTCGCCTTCGAATATCTCGCTCGCTCGCCGGAAGCCAGTCGCTTGCCGAGGTGAGTCTCACATTTCGATCTACACCGTGCACCTGCGCCTTTCGTCCGATCGAAGGGCGTGGAAGATCCCCGGGGATCGCGATCTGCCGGCGCGGCGGTGCGCCCCGGCAGATCGCGAGTGGCGACGATCGCCTCGAGGAGAGGAGGCCGGCCTCCATGGCGACTTGTCCACCGGCGCCGTCCGGGGACCTCGGAGGACGCGAGCGGCGAATCGCCGGTGGGAGCGCCCGGGACGAGGTCCCCGGGGAAGCGCGCATCGACCCGGAACACTCTGCGAACGTGAAACGAAACGTCTTTTTTTCATAAAGGGTTGGCGGGATGCTTGCGGAACGGAACAAAGAGTGTACATTAACCTCACTTTGAATGGTGACGGTCGGCGTGCGACAAGGGAGCCGGACGATGGCACAAGCATCACTTCGCCTCGTCGAAGGGGACGGTATGGACAGGACCAAGGCTTTGGACGCGGCGCTCCAGCAGATCGAGCGCAATTTCGGCAAGGGCTCGATCATGCGGCTCGGCCAGGGCAAGGTGGTCGAGATCGAGACGGTCTCGACCGGCTGTATCGGGCTCGACATCGCGCTCGGCATCGGCGGGTTGCCGCGCGGCCGCGTCGTCGAGATCTACGGGCCGGAGTCCTCGGGCAAGACGACCATGGCGCTGCACTGCATCGCCGAGGCGCAGAAGCGGGGCGGCGTCTGCGCCTTCGTCGACGCCGAGCATGCGCTCGATCCGATCTATGCGCGCAAGCTCGGGGTCGATCTCGAGGATCTGCTGATCTCGCAGCCCGACACCGGCGAACAGGCGCTGGAGATCACCGACACGCTGGTGCGTTCGGGCGCGCTCGACGTCCTGGTGGTCGATTCGGTGGCGGCCTTGACGCCGAAGGCCGAACTCGAGGGCGAGATGGGCGACAGCCTGCCCGGTCTCCAGGCTCGTCTGATGAGCCAGGCGCTGCGCAAGCTCACCGCTTCCATCTCCAAGTCGAAGACCATGGTGATCTTCATCAACCAGATCCGCCAGAAGATCGGCGTGATGTTCGGCAATCCCGAGACCACGACCGGCGGCAATGCGCTCAAGTTCTACGCCTCGGTGCGTCTCGACATCCGCCGCATCGGCGCGATCAAGGATCGCGACGAAGTGGTCGGCAACCAGACCCGCATCAAGGTGGTGAAGAACAAGATGGCGCCTCCGTTCAAGGAGGTCGAGTTCGACATCATGTACGGAGAGGGCGTCTCCAAGGTCGGCGAGTTGATCGATCTCGGGGTCAAGGCCGGCGTGGTGGAGAAGTCGGGGTCGTGGTTCTCCTACGACAGCCAGCGCATCGGTCAGGGCCGCGAGAACTGCAAGCAGTTCCTGCGCGACAATCCGGCGATGGCGGAGAAGATCGAGCTGGCGATCCGGCAGAACGCCGGTCTCATCGCCGACAAGATCCTCAACACCGGCACGGCCGAGGACGAGGACGGTCCCGTGACCGACTGACGATGATCGCCCGTCGCGGTTCCCTCGCGACGGGCACGCCGAACGTGGCGGAGATGCGGCCCTTTCCATGGACACGGGCACGGGCGACGGATAAAACCTCGAACCGAGTTCCGACGAAAAGGGCCCAGTTGCATCATGAGTGGCGTCAACGAGATCCGCGCGACCTTCCTCGATTATTTCGCCAAGACCGGGCACGAAGTCGTTCCGTCGAGCCCCTTGGTGCCGCGCAACGATCCTACCCTCATGTTCGCCAACTCCGGCATGGTTCAGTTCAAGAACCTGTTCACCGGCGTGGAGAAGCGTGACTACGTGCGGGCGACCACCGCGCAGAAGTGCGTTCGGGCCGGCGGCAAGCACAACGATCTCGACAACGTCGGCTATACTGCACGCCACCACACGTTCTTCGAGATGCTCGGGAACTTCTCGTTCGGCGACTATTTCAAGGCGCAGGCGATCGAACACGCCTGGACGCTCCTCACCAAGGAGTTCTGTCTCGATCCCAAGCGCCTCCTGGTCACGGTCTATGCCGACGACGACGAGGCGTTCGAACTGTGGAAGAAGATCGCCGGGGTCTCCGATCGCAAGATCATCCGCATCGGCACCTCCGACAATTTCTGGCAGATGGGCGACACCGGACCCTGCGGCCCGTGCTCGGAGATCTTCTTCGATCACGGCGATCACATCTGGGGCGGACCGCCGGGCTCGCCGGAAGAGGACGGCGACCGTTTCATCGAGATCTGGAATCTCGTCTTCATGCAGTACGAGCAGACGGCGGACGGCGCGCGCTCGGCGCTGCCCAAGCCGTCGATCGACACCGGCATGGGGCTGGAGCGCATCGCGGCGGTGCTGCAGGGCGTTCACGACAATTACGACATCGACCTCTTCAAGTCGCTGATCCGCGCCTCGGTCGAGGCGACCGGCGTGGCGGCGGAAGGGGACGCGCGGTCGAGCCACCGGGTCATCGCCGACCATCTGCGGGCGATGTCGTTCCTGATCGCCGACGGCGTGTTGCCGTCGAACGAAGGACGCGGCTATGTCCTGCGGCGCATCATGCGGCGCGGCATGCGCCATGCCCATCTGCTCGGCGCGCGCGATCCGTTGATGGCGCGGCTGGTTCCGACGCTGGTCGGCGAGATGGGTCGGGCCTATCCGGAACTGCAGCGGGCCGAGGCGCTCATCACCGAGACGCTCGATCTCGAGGAGAATCGCTTCCGCCGCACGCTCGAGCGTGGCCTCGGGCTTCTCGACGAGGCGACGCGCGATCTCGGTCCGGGCGACATGCTCGACGGCGAGACCGCGTTCAAGCTCTACGACACCTACGGCTTCCCGCTCGATCTGACCCAGGACGCCCTGCGCCGGCGGGACATCCACGTCAACGTCGACGGGTTCCAGGACGCCATGGCGCGTCAGAAGGCCGAGGCGCGCGCCTCTTGGGCCGGATCGGGCGAGGCGGCGTCGGCCGCGATCTGGTTCGGCCTCAAGGAGCGGGTCGGGGCGACCGAGTTCCTCGGCTACGACACCGAGACCGCCGAGGGCGCGATCGTGGCGCTGGTCAAGGGTGGCGCCGAGGTGACGTCGCTCGAGGCGGGTGACGAGGCGGCGATCGTGGTCAATCAGACGCCGTTCTACGCGGAGTCCGGTGGCCAGACCGGCGATACCGGCGTCGTGCTCGGTGACGGTTTCCTGTTCCGTGTCGAGGACACGCGCAAGGAAGGCGACGGCGTCTTCGTCCACATGGGGCGTGTCGAGGCCGGGCGCATCGTCGCCGGCGCGGCGGTGCAGCTGCGGGTCGACGGCGAGCGGCGCCGGGCGATCCGCGCCAACCATTCGGCCACCCACATCCTGCACGAGGCTCTGCGTGAGGTCCTCGGCGATCACGTCGCCCAGAAGGGATCTTCGGTCGACGCCGATCGCCTGCGCTTCGACTTCTCCCACCCGAAGCCGATGACGGCGGAGGAGATCGCCCGGGTCGAGGCGATCGCCAACGACGTCGTGCTGCAGAACGCCGAGGTTTCGACCCGGCTCCTGTCGGTCGACGACGCCATCGCCTCGGGCGCCAAGGCGCTCTTCGGCGAGAAGTACGGCGAGGAGGTTCGGGTCGTCGCGATGGGCCGTCAGAGCGACGGCAATCGTGCCGGACGTGCCTTCTCGGTCGAGCTGTGCGGTGGCACCCACGTGTCGCGGACCGGCGACATCGGTCTCGTCTCGGTGGTGGCGGAGAGCGCGGTCGCGGCCGGTGTGCGCCGCCTCGAGGCGCTCACGGCGCGCGGCGCCCGGCAGCATCTGGTGGTGCAGGACCGGCGCGTGCGCGATCTCGCCGCCTTCCTCAAGGTGCAGCAGTCGGAGGTCGTCGAGCGGGTCGAGGCGGTGGCGGAGGAACGCCGGCGGCTCGATCGTGAGCTCACCGAGGCGAAGAAGAAGCTCGCCATGGGCGGCGGGGGCGGCGCCGATGCGCCGGCCGTGCGCAAGATCGGTGACCTGGAGTTCGTCGGACGCGTCGTCTCCGGCATTTCGCCGAAGGACCTCAAGGGGTTGGTCGACGAGGCCAAGAAGACGATCACCTCCGGTGTGGTGGCGATCGCCGGTCTGACCGAGGACGGCAAGGCCGGCATCGTGGTCGGCGTGACGGCGGATGCGGCCGCCGCGTACGATGCGGTCGAGCTGGTCAAGATCGGGTCCGAGACGATGGGCGGCAAGGGCGGCGGCGGTCGCCGCGACATGGCGCAGGCCGGCGGCCCCGACGGAACCAAGGCGGAGGCGGCGATCGCGGCGATCGCCGATCGGATCGCGGCGGTCGTCGAAGCGTGAGGGCGCCTCGGCGCTCTCGGTGGAAGGGGCGGGCCGCATGACGGCACAGACGACGCGGGCCGGGTGGAAGCGTCGGGTCTTCGAGATCCTCGAGGTCCCGCCGCTCGGTGACCCGGTCGCGTTGTTCGTCGAGCGGGCGATCGTCGTCCTGATCATGGTCAACGTCGCGTCGGTCGTGCTCGAGACCGTCCCGAGCCTGCGCCATCGCTACGGCGGGGTGTTCCTGGCGATCGAGGTCGGGACCGTCTTTCTCTTCGCGTTGGAATATGTCCTGCGCGTCTGGGTTTCCGACGAGCATCTTCCGTTGAAACGTCACGGGCGGATCGGGGCGCGGCTGCGTTACGTCACCTCGCCGTCGTCGCTGGTCGATCTGATGGCGGTGGCGCCGTCGCTGATCGGCTTCGGCTTCGGCGTCTACGACGTCAACGTCTTCGCGGTGTTCCGCCTGCTGCGGTTCTTGAAGCTCGCGCGCTATTCCGCCGGCATGAGCTCGCTGATCAACGCGGTCGCCTCGGAGCGGCGGGCCTTGGCTGCGAGCGCGGTCATCATGGCCGGCCTGATCGTCACCTCGGCCTCGCTCATGCACGCGATCGAGGGCGACATCCAGCCCGATCGCTTCGGCTCGATCCCCTTGGCGATGTATTGGGCGGTGACGACGCTGACCACGGTCGGGTACGGCGACATCGTTCCGGTCACGGGGGCGGGGCGGGTGCTCGCCGGCATCGTCATGCTCTTCGGCTTCTGCATGTTCGCGCTGCCGGTCGGCATCATCGCCACCGCCTTCGCGCGCGAGATCCATTCGCGCGACTTCGTGGTGACCTGGGGCATGGTGGCGCGTGTGCCGCTGTTCTCACAGCTCTCGGCGGCGGAGATCGCCGACGTGATGCGCCTCCTTCGGGCGCAGACGGTGGAGGCGGGCACCACCATCACCGCGGCGGGCGAGCCGGCGCATTCGATGTATTTCATCTCCTCCGGCACGGTGGAGATCGACCTGCCGCACGAGAAGATGCGCCTCTCCGACGGGGCGTTCTTCGGAGAGATCGCGGTCCTCAGGCGGGCGCGGCGCTCGGCCGACGTGGTGGCGCTGACCCACACGCGCCTTCTGCTGCTCGATGCCGAGGATCTGCAATATCTGATGCAGAAGAAGAGCGAGATCGCCACGCATATCCGCGCCGTCGCGCGCGAGCGCATCGCCCACGAGGCGGTGACGCCGCGCGGCGACATCGCGCTCGAGGAAGTCGACGACATGCGCGGCTCGCCCGACGACTGGCTCTGAGGGCGGGCGCCGTCGCGGGCCTATTTCCAGATTTCGCTCAAGGCGGAGAGCTTGGCCTTCCAGCCGAGCTTCTCGTTGGCGAGACTGTCGAGGAAATTGGCGAGCCGGCGCGCCTTCAGCACCGTGTAGAAGGTGATGAGGGCGGAGGGGATCAGCGCCGCCAGGAAGATCGCCGCCTTGGTCCAGCCGTCGACGTCGTTCCAGCCGAAGATGTTCATGCCGAGGAAGCCGGTCGCCAACATGCCGATCTGGCTGAACAGGGTGACGACCGTCAGCTGGAGGATGGTGACGGCCTGCCGGCGCAGGAGGTCGGTCTCGAGATATCCCGCCATGTCGTTGATTTCTTCACGCAATTCCTGAAAGAGCCGGCCCGTGCCGAGGTGGCCGGACCACATGCGGAAGATCTCGCGGATCGGGGCCTGATCGGAGATTTCCGAGAAATAATAGCGGTGGGTGAAGCGGAGGAAGACCTCGAGCGTGGCGCGAATGTCGTGGCGGAAGCGGCCGACCGACTCGCGCCGGCGCGGGTCGAGCCGGTTCATGGTGGTGACCAGCCGATCGGACAGCATCAGGAGCGCCGAACGGTGGAAATGGGCGATCAGGCCGACCAGGAAGAACTGGTGGCGGAACTGGGCGAGGAAGCCGCGCTCGCCGTCGAGGAAGAAGGGGCGGTGGGCGTCGCCGACGGCGACGAAGGCCTGTCCCGAGCACATCAGGCGGGTGTCGACCCATCCCTCGCGCCGGGTCGGGTCGTGGAAGCGGTCGTAACAATGGGTCTCCTCGAAATCGTCGAGGAACCCGGCGCCGTAGGGCAGGTCCTCCGGCTCGCCCGGCGCGGAGGCGAAGGCGAGGCGCATGGCGTCGGCGCGGGTGAGGCGGCGCGGATCGTCGAGGGCGAGCCACGCCATGATCGGCATGCGGTGGAATTCGAGTTGGCGATAGGCGGCGACCGGGGGATCCACGGCGGGGTCGAGCGACAGTGGCTCGAGCAGCCATTGCCAATCGGCGGAGATGGCGGTCGTCTGGTGGCGGCAGACGGCGGACATGTAGCGATCGCGGGCGGTGAAGTCGGAGGCGGCGAGGACGCGGCCGTCGCCGTCGAGCCATTCGACCGAGCGGAAGCAGTTGAGCGGACGGCCCTCCTCGTCCCAGCCGGCCGGATAGGCGCGGCCGAAGCGATAGACGATCTCCTGGGCGAGGGGGAGGGGCATGTCGGTGCCGGCGATCTCGATCACCAGGATGACGACGTCGACATCGTAGAAGAAATAGAGATCGGCATGGACCAGATCGAGCGTCAGCGGGGCCGCCTCGCCGTCGAGATGGAGGCGCAGGCGCGCGACATCGGTGCGGCGGAAGATGCGGATCGGGCTCTCGCCATAGGTGGTCTGGCCGACGTGCGAGGCGCGTTCGCCGTAGAGGAAGCGGCGGACATGGGGGAGGAAGGCGACGAATTCGCGGTAGTGACGCTCCTGGTAATGGGCCGCGTCGGTCGGGAAATCGTCCTGCAATTCGGTCCAGGGACTGCCGGCGGCGGCGAGGCGCTGCCACGGCGGATGCGGATCGCCGATGTCGGGCATCAGCTGCAGCGGCCAGACGACGATCTGGCGAAACGCCTCGACATGCGGGCGGTCGCCGGCCGTAGGCTGCTGATCGACCATGCGAATTCCCCCCTCGTTTCGGCAGAGCTTCGCTCGGGTCGATGCCCTCGGCAAGCCCGTCCAAAGAGGGATCAGAGCGGCTGGCGCAGGTAGTGGATGAAGCCGGTGCGCCGGGCGAGGCGGTCGTAGAGCGCCTGGGCCGTGGTGTTGGTCTCGTGGGTCAGCCAATAGAGCCGCTCGGCGCCGCGCGCCCGCGCCGTCGTGGCGGTCGCCTCGATCAGGGCGCGGCCGACGCCCTTGCCGCGACCGTCGGCGGAGACGAAGAGGTCCTCCAAATAACATGTCGTCTCCATCACCCAGGTCGAGGGATGGAACACCATGTGGACGAGGCCGACGAGGCGGCCGTCCTCCTCTGCCACCAACGCCTCCATCGGCTCGGCCGGATCGAAGAAGCGCGCCCAGGTTCGTTCGGTGATCGCGGGCGCGAGATCGCAGGCATAGAATTCGAGATAGCCGGCCCAGAGCTCGTCCCAGGCGGGGCGATCGGCGGGGGTGAGGGGGCGGACGACGAGCATGGCGGGCCTCGTGGAAACCGGCCCCGGCCGATCGCGGTCGCGCGGGCGGCGCGGACGGGCGGGGCGGACGACGGAACGGGGGGCGACGAGGGGGCGAGCGGCGAGGCGCCGCCGGCTCACTCGCCGAGTTCGTAATAACCGCGTCCGGAGCGGATCAGTTTGCCGGCGGCGGTCATGCGGCTCATCCGGGTGATGAGGCTGGCGCGGGGCTCGCCGAGCGAACAGCCGTTCAGATGCTCGAGGACCTCGTCGATGGTGACGGGCTTCGCCATCAACTGGATGAAATCGACGATCTCGGCCTCGATGCGCTGGGCGCGATTGCCGCCCGTGGCCATCGTCGGGCCGGAAGGAGCGGGCTCCTCCTCACGCCGGACGAAGCCCTCGGCCCTGGCGACGGCGGCGTCGAAGGCGCGGCGGATCTGACGGCTGCGCTCGAGATCGAAATAGGCGGCGTTGCCATAGAGGAAGGCCGCGCGGTCGAGCTGGAGCGTCAATTCCTCGAAGATCCGTTCGACACCATGGCCGGACGAGACGGAAGGCGGGCGGGGGTCGTGCGCGAACTCGGACATATCGGCACTTTCTCGGATCAACTTGTTGGTAACGTATCCTAACACATCCTTAACGTCAAACGCGCCGGATCTCCGCCGACGGATTTGATGGCATCAAAATAACAAGCGGTGCATTTCAATCGGTGATTGGTGGTTCCCCCTCCTGCGCATCGATAACAAATGGTTAACGCGCCACGGTTTCGTTGGCATGTTAGGAACAAAAGGCAGGGGGCATCATGTCGAACGCGTCGAAGGGGTCGCGGCGCCGGGGGGCGGCGCGTCTCGTCGTCCCGGTCGCGACGATCGTCGGGCTCGGCGTGGTCGCCTCGGGGTCGGCCGCGGCCGTGTATCTGGGGGCCTGTGCGACGTTCTCCTGCGGTCTTTCCGCAGTCGAGTGGGCCGGGCTGGTCGTGGCGGCGATCGGCGGTGCCGCGGTCGTCGTCGCGGCTCTGCGTCTCGCCGTCCTGACGCGCCCGTCTCGGGGCGCCGGTGTCGGGGAGGGAGCCGGTGCGCGCCCGCGTCCGTCGGTGGGCGAGCCCTTGTCGCGGTCACCCGAGCGACCCGATGGGGAGGGCGCGGCACGGCCGGCGCGCTCGGGCGCGGAGGAGGACGAGACGATCTGTCCCTCGCTCGCCGACTGGATCGCGCGGGCGCGTCGGGGCGGCGGCGCCCGGACCTGACGGTCCGTCTCTGGTCCGAAGGACCGCAAGGCCTCGGCTCGAAGAGAAAGAGCCCCGGCGCGGGGCGCCGGGGCTCTCTCGTGTCGATGGTCGCGATCGCGACCGATCCCGGATCGGATCAGGCCCAGGTGGCCATTTCCTTTTCCATGTTCTCGGCGACCTTCTGGAGGAAGCCGGTGGTCGACAGCCACTTCTGGTCGGCGCCGACCAGGAGGGCGAGGTCCTTGGTCATGAAGCCGGACTCGACGGTGTCGATGCAGACCTTCTCGAGGGTCGAGGCGAACTTCGCCAGATCGGCGTTGTCGTCGAGCTTGGCGCGGTGGGCGAGGCCACGGGTCCAGGCGAAGATCGAGGCGATGGAGTTGGTGGAGGTCTCCTTGCCCTTCTGATGCTCGCGATAGTGGCGGGTGACGGTGCCGTGGGCGGCCTCGGCCTCGACGACCTTGCCGTCGGGCGTGAGCAGGACCGAGGTCATCAGGCCGAGCGAGCCGAACCCTTGCGCGACGGTGTCGGACTGGACGTCGCCGTCGTAGTTCTTACAGGCCCAGATGTAGCCGCCCGACCACTTCATCGCCGAGGCGACCATGTCGTCGATCAGGCGATGCTCGTAGGTGATGCCGAGGGCGGTGAACTGCTCCTTGAACTCCGCCTCGTAGACCTCCTGGAAGATGTCCTTGAAGCGGCCGTCATAGGCCTTGAGGATGGTGTTCTTGGTCGACAGATAGACCGGCCACTTGCGCATGAGGCCGTAGTTCATCGAGGCGCGGGCGAAGTCGCGGATCGAATCGTCGAGGTTGTACATGGCCATGGCGACGCCGGCGCCGGGGGCCTTGAACACTTCCTTCTCGATCACCGCGCCGTCGTCGCCGACGAACTTGATGGTCAGCAGGCCCTTGCCGGGGAACTTGAAGTCGGTCGCCTTGTACTGGTCGCCGAAGGCATGACGGCCGACGACGATCGGCTGGGTCCAGCCGGGGACGAGGCGCGGCACGTTCTTGCAGATGATCGGCTCACGGAAGATCACGCCGCCGAGGATGTTGCGGATGGTGCCGTTCGGCGACTTCCACATTTCCTTGAGGTTGAACTCCTTCACGCGGGCCTCGTCCGGCGTGATGGTCGCGCACTTGATGCCGACGCCGTGCTTCTTGATGGCGTTGGCGGCGTCGATCGTCACCTGGTCGTTGGTGGCGTCGCGGTTCTCGACCGAGAGGTCGTAATACTCGATGTCGAGATCGAGGTAGGGCAGGATCAGGGTGTCCTTGATCAACTGCCAGATGATGCGGGTCATCTCGTCGCCGTCGAGATCGACGACCGGGTTCGCCACCTTGATCTTCGCCATATGGGTGTCCTCAGCTCACGCGCTCCGGCCCCGGATCCGGCACTGGTCCAGGTGTTCGACCGGGAGCGATCAATTGTCGCGGGGGTCCATATCACGGGCGCGCGAGAGGCGCCAACCCTTGCCTTCGGAGGAGGCCCCGATCGGAGGGGCGCGGCCGCGTTTTCGAGGGCTCGGCGAAGCTCGAAACGGCGACGGCGCGGACGAGGTCTCGTCCGCGCCGTCGATCGGTGCCGTGGATCGGGGGCGGCGTCAGGCGCCGGTCGCGATCTCGGCGGTCCAGGCCTCGAGTTCGGCGCGCAGCTTCTCGGCCTCGGCGGCCTCGGCGATCATGTCGGCGTGGCGGCGCCGCAGGGCCTCGACGAGACGGGGGCGGAAGGCCGCCACGCCCTCGGCGTCGCGGACGGCGAGGAGGGCGGCGATCTCGTCGACCGACAGGCCGAAGCGGCGGCAGGTCACGATCAGGCTCAGCCGGGCGACGTCGGCGAGATCATAGAGCCGGGTGCGGCTGGAGATCCGGCGCGGCGTGATGAGCCCGCGCTCCTCGTAGAAGCGGATGGTGCGGAGCGTGATCCCGAACTTGTCGGCGAGCTCGCCGATCTGGTGGGGGCGATCTTCCAGCGGCATCACTTCGTTGGTCGGAATCTGGTCGGTAAAGGGAACGAACACGGTGACGACTCTCCTCCTCAGGGAACCCGGCGTCGACGTGGGGGAGACGGACGCGGCGAGTTCGATGAGCGGAAGATGGGGGAGGTGAAAACGAAATCACAGATCGAAACCGTAGCTTCCGTGACGTGATACCGTTACGCCGAAAACGGATATCCACAGCATATGATTGATATGAAATGAAAAAATAGCGTTACATGACACCGTTTCCTGGATCCTCCGTAGCGTCCGCTCCATGGCATCCGGCGAGCGTTACCTGGCGTTTCATGCAATTTCAGCACGCTTCGCATCTTTGAATGAAAACGATTTCATAAAATCGCGTGTATGAGGATGCGCCTTCCGCAGCGTCGGGAGGCGGGTATTCCCGGGTCCGCGTCGAGGATGGCGCGGGGAGGGCGTCGAGGGCACGCGTCGAGAGTGGCGGGGCGCGCGGGCAGGGGCTTCGGCCAAGACGTCCGGCGGCGGATCACCGGGTCGGGACGCGCAGGCCGGCGGCCTCGAGGTCGATCATCAGGCGGTCGATCACCGCCTGCGAGAAGCCCCGGTGGCGGAAGAAGGCGCGGGGCGCGGTCGTGAAGTTCGGTTCCAGCTCGGCGATCTCGGCGAGCGCGGCGGTGGCGGCGGTATCGTCGCCGCGGCGGTGGGCGCGGATCGCGACGGCGGTCAGGTAGAGCGCCGAGCGGGTTCCCTCGAAATAGACGACGCGGCGGTCGGCCTCGACGGGGCGGCCGAGATTGTTGAGGGCGAGGAACGTATAGAACTGCAGCCACTTGGGCGGGCTGGCGAGATTGGCCTCGGCGCGGCGCAGGCGCGCGAGCGCCTCCTCGTAGCGGCCGAGGCTGACGAGCGCGGCGCCGTCGCCGCCGACGGCGTTCATGTCCTCGGGGTTGAGCATGACGGCGCGGGCGCCGGCCTCGACGGCGGCGGCGGCGTCGCCTTCGATCAACAGCAGGTTCTGGAGAACCTGATAGGGACCGGAGGAGGTCGGGGAGATGAGAATGGCGCGGCGCAGCATCCGTTCCGCCTGTTCCAACGCCTCGGCCGGCTTCGGTGTGAGGCCCAATCGGTATTCCCCGAGATAGGCCGCCCCGAGCAGGGTCGCGGCCGGGGCGAGGCGGGGATTGTCGGCGACGATCGGCTCGAGGCAGTGGCGGGCGGCGGCGAGCGCGTCGGCGGAGGCCTCGAGTTCGAAGGTCCAGGCGAGCGTGAAGCAGGTCAGTTCGGGGGCGAGATCGGGGAGATTGGCGAGGTCGTGCGAGATCGCGCCGTGGAGCTGGACGAAGTCGCGCAGGAGCGCCAGATCCGGCGGGGTGGCGAGCGGATCGTCGGGCGCGGCGAGGGGGACGTCGACCGTGCCGAGGCGGAGGGCGCCGGAGGCGAGGATGCGTTCGTCGCCGGCGTGCGACAGGCGGTAATAGGCGTTGGTGGCGCTGCCGTCCCGGGAGAGGAGCACGCCCAGAACGTAGAGCGGTTGGCCGTCGGGGGCGGGATAGTCGGGCGAGCGGCGGGTCAGGACGATGGTGTCGTCGAAGTGCCGGGCGAAGCTCTCCAGGCGGTTGCGATAGATGTCGGCATCGAGGGCGGTCATGGAGGCGCGCGTCTCGACGTCGATCCTGAGGAGCGGCAGCACCCGCGACGCGTCGAGGCCGTGGCGGTCTTCGACGGCCGGGCGCGCCGCGTCGCGGGTCTCCACCGGCGTCGCGGCCTCTTGGAGCCGATGCCACAGCTGCCAGCCGCCGAAGCCGAGGGCGACGCCGATCACGGTCGCGAGCGCGACCGCGACCGCCAGACGCCCGAGGCCGTAGACCCGTCGGCCGAGCGGCGGGCGGCGGCGTGGCGGGGCCGCGTCGACCGCCGGCGCGGGCGCAGGCTCGGCGGGGGCGGCCTCGCGGGGCTCCGGGGCGGCGCAGTCGACGAAGACGGGAACGTAATTCCCCAAGGGCAGGTCGATGCGGATCGGCGAATCGGCGCCGGCCGTCTCGTAATGGCGCCGGAGCGCCTGACGCAGGCGGCGGGCCTGGACGCGGACGACCGGGCTGTCGTTAGGATCGAAGCTCTCGGGGCGATCGAGGGCGCCGACGGCGATCGTATAGGCCTTGAGCCGGTCCTCGCGGCCGGCCAGGGTCTCCTCGACGACGAAGCGCAGGAAGGCCGACAGCATCGGCGACGCGACGAAGGCATCGGAGGCGAGGACGCGTCCGAGTTCGTCTCTGATGGCATCGTCGCGGCCACTCATTCCGGTTCCCCGACGGAAGATACGGAATGTCCGTCTCCGAAAACGTTTCTGTCAACCGATCTCTCCGGCGAAGGGGGCGTCGACAGGGCGGGTGCGATGGGGTAGGCCTCGGCGCTTCCCCTTCGTGCCGGAGAGAGGTGATGACGGACGTCCAGGGCGCCATGGTCGATGGCGAGGCGGTTCGACCGCCGGTGATCGTGCTGGTCGAGACACAGATGGGTGAGAACATCGGCGCGGCGGCGCGGGCGATGGCCAATTTCGGGCTGAGGGAGCTGCGTCTCGTCAAGCCGCGCGACGGCTGGCCCAACGAGAAGGCGCGGGCGGCGGCCTCGCGCGGCGACACGATCATCGACGACGTGCGACTCTACGACACGCTCGCCGAGGCGATCGCCGATCTCGAACTGGTCTTCGCCACGACCGCGCGCGCCCACGACATCGCCAAGGAGGTGGAGAGCCCGGCGGTGGCGGCGCATTCGATGATGCAGGCGGCGCGGGCCGGCGCGGCGACGGGGATCGTCTTCGGCCGCGAGAAGTGGGGGCTCACCTCCGACGAGGTCGGCCTGTGCGATCGCATCGTCACCATTCCCGTCGATCCGGTCTTCGCCTCGCTCAACATCGCCCAGGCGGTGATGGTCAACGTCTACGAGTGGCGGCGCCAGGTGTTGGGCGACGCCAGTTGGACGCCCTTCGGCGAGAAGGAGCGCTCGCCGCAGGCCAGCAAGGCCGACGTCTTCGCCTTCTTCGAGCATCTCGAGGGCGCGCTCGACGCGGTGGAGTTCTTCCGCCCCGAGGCGAAGCGGCAGAACATGATCCGCAATCTCCGGCAGATCTTCCAGAAGGCGCGGCTCAGCGAGCAGGAGGTGCGGACCCTGCGCGGGGTGGTGGCGGCGCTGGAACGGCGGCCGACCCGGCTCGATCAGGCGCGCGCCGCGGAGGAGAAGCGCGAACGCGAGGGAGGGTGATCCGAAATCGGGACGGAAGTCGTTCTTTCGTCTTCATTTTCCGTCAATCTTTCCTCAACCTCGTCTTAACCACGCTCGGCTAGAACTCGTCCTCGGGGCCGGGCGAAAGAAGGTTCTGCGTCGCGCCCGTGCCCCGCCTCTCTCCCGCCTCGCGGGACGAGACGGAACCGGACCCGTGCGGCGACGCCGAGCCTCGCGTCCGGATCCCCCGATGAGCGCTCCCGCGATCTCCGCCCCTCCCGTGGTCACCGTCATCGGCCGATCGCCGCGCGTGCTCGTCTTCGACAGCGGCGTCGGGGGGCTCTCGGTCCTGCGCGAGATCCGCGCGGCGCGGCCGGACGCGGATCTGATCTATGTGGCGGACGACGCCGGCTTTCCTTACGGCGACTGGGAGGAGGCGGCGCTGACGGCGCGGATCGTCGCGCTCGCCGACGATCTCGTCGCCGCCCATGCGCCGGATCTCTTCGTGGTCGCCTGCAACACGGCGGCGACGCTGGTGCTGCCGTCCTTGCGCATGCGCCATTCGCTTCCCTTCGTCGGCACCGTTCCGGCGATCAAGCCGGCGGCGGCCTCGACCCGGTCCGGGATGATCTCGGTGCTGGCGACGCCCGGAACGGTGAAGCGCGACTATACCCACGCCCTGATCGACACCTACGCCAGCCACGTCGACGTGACACTGGTCGGCTCGACCCGATTGGCGCGGCTGGCGGAGGCCTTCATGGCGGGGGAGGCGATCGCCGACGCCGCCGTCGCGGCGGAGATCCGGCCCTGTTTCAAGCGGCGCAAGGGCAAGCGCACCGACCGGGTGGTGCTCGCCTGCACCCATTATCCGTTTCTCCTCGAGCACTTCCGCCGGCTGGCGCCGTGGGAGGTCGAATGGATCGATCCGGCGCCGGCGATCGCGCGGCGGGTGGTGGCGCTGATCGGCCCGGCCGAGGGCCGGGTCGGGCGGGGACGGGCGATCTTCACCTCGGGACGGGCACCGGCGCCGGCTCTCGCGCGCTTCATGGCCGAGTTCGGGCTGGAAACCGCCTGAGAGCCCGTCTCGAAGGACCGGACGGGTCGGCTTCCTCGATCCGCTCGCGAGGGACATTCGCGCAGAAGTAGTCGAAATGCCCCTCCGATCTCGAGACTTCTTAAAGCCTTCGGTTGTACTCCCCTCTGTAATTCTTCAATCACAGAGTGGTGCGGCCATGTCGCGATCGGGATTCTCCGTGCTCGTAGGGCTCGTGTTCACCGCGGGTTTCGTCGGAACGGCGCTGTATCAGATGCCGTTGGACGGTCGGCCGATCCGGTCACGGCTCGTTCCCAAGGTCGAGTGCGACGCGACCGAGGATCTCTGCCGCAAGCGCCTGCGTGCTCAGGCTCAGCTCTATTTCGGCGCCGACGATCCCGCGACCGCGGTGAAAGTGTTGCGTCCTCTCGCTCTGGCCGGCGATGCCGTGGCGGCGTTCCAACTGGGATGGCATCACGAAGAGGTCTATCGGGCCGGCGTCGGCCGACGGCTCGAGGCCGGCTCCACCTTGCCCGAGGTGTCGGTCCATGGCCCGGACGGCCTGCCCGAGGGCGAGGCCTTCGCGGCGCTGATCGACGCCCGCTCGGCGCCGGCCGACGCGAAGGAGGCCCTCGACGGCGCTCGCGCCCTGGCGTTCCTGTGGTATGCGCAGGCCGCGCGCAAGGGGTTCGCGCCGGCCGCCAACAATCTCGGCTCGATGTATCAGTTCGGCCTTCTGGGGCGACGCGACGAGGTCGCGGCGCGCCGGTGGTATCTCGTCGCCTACGACGCCGGATCTCCGGTCGCGGCCTACAATCTCGAGCGACTGCGGATCATGGGCTACCAGGATCGCGCGATCGAATGCACCGAACGGGCGGGGGGCGGATGGCTGCCGCTGGTGCGGGCGCCGAACCGCGACGACATGTTCGACGACGTCCTGATGCACACGCGCTTTCGCGGGCGGGGCGTCAGCCGCGCCATGAGGGATCTGCTGGCGACGCAGGTGAGTCGTTTCGTCTCGCCGCAGGCGTGGGCCGACGAGATCACCGCGCCGCCGCGCACCCCCGGCCTCTGGACGGGTCTGGTCGACGAGGTGAAATACGGCGAGCCGAAGTGGGACTTCGACGACGAGGATCCCGCCGCCGGGCAGAAGCCCCTGCCGACCTTCGAGGAGGCGCGCGCCGCGAGCGTCGCGCGGGATCTGCGGACGGGCGATTGTTCCGGCGCGCGCGCGGATCCGCGGTCCCGCCGCGTTCAGGCGATGCAGGCGCAGATGGAGGAACAGCTCGCGGAGCTCGCGAGGAAGCAATCGCGGCAATGAGGCGCCGATGGCGCGCATGCGGTTGACTCCGGCCCGTGTGGCGCCTATAGCCGTCGCAGCTTCGCGGGCCTCGACGGTCCGCGAAGTCATTTCACGTGCACCCGTGGATCCCCCCGAACGCTCGGAGGCGGAACCTGTCGGCGCCCTCGGGCGCAGAGGAGGGCGCGCTCTCGAAGAAACGAGCGGACGGGAAACCGGGCCGCGTCAACCAACGTGAGACCGCGATGTCGAAGCGTCATTCTGCGAAATTCAAGATCGACCGCCGCATGGGCCAGAACATCTGGGGCCGCGGCAAGTCCCCGGTCGCCAAGCGCGAGTACGGTCCCGGCCAGCACGGCCAGCGCCGCAAGGGCAAGCTCTCGGACTTCGGCGTTCAGCTGAAGGCCAAGCAGAAGCTCAAGGGCTACTACGGCAACATCTCCGAGAAGCAGTTCAAGCGCACCTATCAGGAAGCGATGCGTCTGAAGGGCGACTCGTCGGAGAACCTGATCGGCCTGCTCGAGCGCCGTCTCGACGCGGTGGTCTATCGCGCCAAGTTCGTCCCGACCGTGTTCGCCTCGCGCCAGTTCATCAACCACGGCCACGTCAAGGTGAACGGCCGTCGCGTGAACGTCGCGTCCTATCGCTGCAAGGTCGGCGACGTCATCGAGGTCAAGGAGAGCTCCAAGCAGCTCGCCCTGGTGCTCGAGGCCGTCCAGTCGGGCGAGCGCGACACGCCGGAGTACATCGAGGTCGATCACAACAAGATGGTCGCCAAGTTCCAGCGTATCCCCTCGCTCTCCGACGTGCCGTATCCGGTGCAGATGGAGCCGAACCTGGTCGTCGAATTCTATTCGCGCTGATCGGTTCGAAGACGAGACATGCGAAGGCCGCCGAAGCAATTCGGCGGCCTTCGTCGTTTTCGGGTGCCCGCTCCGGGGCGTGGGATGCGGTCTCCGGGCCATGCGCGCGCCGACCCGTGCGCGCCGGGCGGCGCGCGAGCCGGGCGGCGTCACGCGAAGGCTCTCACCCGGTCACGTGGGACCGGGTTCGACGCGGATCGGTTCGAGGTGGGCGAGGCCGAACGGTGTCGGCCTCGGAGAGGCGTGAGGGCGAACTCTGTCGGCCTCGATCGGGCGCGGTGCCTCAGGCGCAGCGGCAGGGCTGCGTCCACGGCCGCACGGCGGCGAGCCGGACGGCGTGATCGCGCAGGAAGCTCTCGACGTTTTCTCGACGCAGTTGGTCGGAACGGAATACGAGGTCCATCATCGGATCGGAGAGGAGTTCCGTCAGCGTCGGCTCGATGCAGGGATCGGTCCAGTCGCGCAGGTCGGCGACGGTCTCGGGGGTGTAGGTTGCACTCCGTCCCATGGCTCTTCTCCTCTCGCGGTCGGTGAGCATCTCGCTCCCGACGTCCTCGCGAATTCTCCTTCCGATGTCGATTGCCGCGTCCCTCGACGGGGCGGGGCGGTGCGTTCGAGTGACTGGACGCCCTGCGACTAGACCATCCTCGTGACGACCGTGTGACGGACGTCATGGTTGGAGGGGCTGCCGGTAGGCGGTTATGCCGAGGGGGAATCGAGGAATTCCTGCGATCACGCTCTCGACGCCTTCGAGGATGTCATCCTTTCGTCTGGGAGACAACGGAAATCATTGCACACGATTGCGTGTACGCGGAACGTGGTTTCTCGGAGACGATCCCGGCGAGACGAGGATTCCGGGGCTCGGCGCGCGGCGGCGCCGTGTCGCGCGGTGCTCGAGGGCTGACGGCGGCGGCGCGATGGCCTATGGTCGGGGCGGCGCCCATGGGGGGCGGGATACGCCGGAGAGTGAGATGGCGCGACCTCGGTCGGCGACCGACGATGCGGTCTTCACGGTGCTCACCGAGGCGGAGACGCCGATGAGCGCCTATCAGGTCCTGGACCGGCTGCGGCCGGAAGGCATCCAATCGCCGCCGGTGGTCTATCGCGCGCTGGAGCGGCTGGAGAAGGCCGGGCGCATTCATCGTCTCGAGGGGCTCAACGCCTATTTCGCCTGCTGCGGCCGGGATCATGCCAAGGGCACGGTCTTCGCCGTCTGCACCCGCTGCAAGCGGGTCGAGGAATGGTCGGGCGAGGGGATCGACGCGCTGATCGGGGCGGAGGCGGCGCGGTCCGGCTTCGCCGTCAGCGGGCGGACGATCGAGGTGCGCGGCCTCTGCGCGGCCTGTCGCGGCGAGGCGGTGGAGGAGGAGACGCAGGGTCTCCACAGCCACGGCCCGGGCTGCGGCTGTGGGCACGGTCACGAACACTGAGGCCGGGCACGGAAAATCCGATCCTCTGCCCTTTGTTCGGCTTCATCCTGAGGTGCACGGTCGTGAGACCGTGCCTCGAAGGGCGAAACCACGACGGGACGTGCCCTTCGGCCCTTCGTGCTTCGAGGCTCGCTCCGCTCGCACCTCGGCATGAAGGACCTCTGCGCTGCGCCGATCGGGTCGGAACGCCGCGCGGTCGGTCGGAACTCTCGCCCTCGCGACGAATCGAAAAGGCCGGGGATCGCTCCCCGGCCTTTGGTCGTCTCGATGGGCTCGCGCGCGATCAGGCGGCGACGAGGCCCTTGTCCTTGAGGAGCGCCTGGAGCTCGCCTGCCTGGAACATCTCGCGGGTGATGTCGGCGCCGCCGATGAACTCGCCCTTGATGTAGAGCTGGGGGAAGGTCGGCCAGTTGGAGTATTCCTTGACGCCCTGACGGAGCGCGTCGGATTCCAGGATGTTGACGCCCTTGAAGGGCACGCCGAGGTGGTTGAGGATCTGGACGCACTGGCCCGAGAAGCCGCACTGCGGCATCTTCGGGGTGCCCTTCATGAAGAGCAGCACGTCGTTGGACTTCACTTCGGCGTCGATGGCGGCCTGAATATCGGACATCGGTGCTTCCCTCTCTCGTGACCCGGCTTCAAGGACCGGCGGTGGAACTGGTTCGATCGAATTCCGGATGGTCGGGGATCAGGCGGGCACGCGGGTGGTGAGCGCCAGCGCGTGCAGCGGCCCGGCGAGGGCCTCCTTGAGCGCGGCGTTGACCATCTGATGCTGCTGGACGCGCGACTTCCCCACGAAGGAGGCGGAGATCACCTCGGCCGCCCAATGATCGCCGTCGCCGGCGAGGTCGGTGATGGTCACCTGGGCCTCGGGGAAGGCGTCCTTGATCAGCTTCTCGATTTCGCCTGCGGTCATCGCCATGCTCGTCCCACTCCCTTTCGCGGCACTTCCGACATCTTGTCGGAATTGTCGGTCGTCGTCGCGCCCCTGTCGAGTGCCCCCTCTCAGGCGGCACTCATGTAGGAGGGCATCCAAGATTCATGCCGCTCACGTAGGTCGGCGACGGCGACCGTCAAGTGGCCGGGGATCACGAGTTCGGAGCCGCCGACCGCGCCGATCGCCGTCGCGGCGACACCGGCCATGGCGGCGTCGACGATCAGCCTGGAGGCTTCGATCGGCGAGGCGGTGAGGACGTAGCGGGCCTGATCCTCGCCGAAGAGGAAGGCGTGCAGCGGCACCTCGGTTTCGGGCAGGAGCAGGCGGGCGCCCTTGCCGCCGGCCATGGCCATCTCGGCCAAGGCCACCAGAAGGCCGCCGTCGGAGAGGTCGTGGGCGGCGGTGACGCGGCCGGCGATCACGCAGTCGCGGACGAAGTCGCCGGTCTTCTTCTCGAGGGCGAGATCGACCGGGGGCGGGGCGCCCTCCTCGCGGCCATACAATTCATAGAGATAGGAGGATTGACCCATCCAGCCGGAGGTCTCGCCGACGAGCAGGATCACGTCCTCGGAGTTCGCGAAGGCGACGCCGACGGTCTTCTCCACGTCGTCCATCAGGCCGACCGCGCCGATCGCCGGGGTCGGCAGGATCGCTTCGCCGTTGGTCTCGTTGTAGAGCGAGACGTTGCCGGAGACGATCGGCATGTCGAGCGCGAGGCAGGCCTCGCCGATGCCCTTCAGCGCCATCACGAACTGACCCATGATCTCGGGACGCTCGGGATTGCCGAAGTTGAGATTGTCGGTGACGGCGATCGGCAGGGCGCCGACGGCCGACAGGTTGCGCCAGCTCTCGGCGATCGCCTGCTTGCCGCCCTCGTAAGGATCGGCCTCGACGTAGCGCGGCGTGACGTCGCAGGTGAAGCCGAGGCCCTTGGCGGTGCCGCCGTTCGGGCGCTCGACCCTGACCACGGCGGCGTCGCCACCCGGGCGCTGGACGGTGTTGCCCTGGATCAGGTGGTCGTACTGCTCCCACACCCAGCGGCGCGAGGAAAGGTTCGGCGAGCCGAGGAGATCGAGGAGCGCCTTAGCGTAGTTCGCCGGCGCCGGCACGTCGGCGACGTCGAGCACCGGCTGCTTCACCGGCTCGACCCAGGGGCGGTCGTATTCGGGGGCCTGATCGCCGAGCTCCTTGATCGGCAGGTCGGCCATGACCTCGCCGTGGTGCTTGACGACGAAGCGCAGCGTGTCGGTGGTGTAGCCGACGATGGCGAAGTCGAGGCCCCACTTGCGGAAGATCGCCTCGGCCTGTTCCTCGAGATGGGGGTGGAGGACCATGAGCATGCGCTCCTGGCTCTCCGACAGCATCATCTCGTAGGCGGTCATGTTGGGTTCGCGGGTCGGCACCATGTCGAGGTTCAGCTCGAGGCCGAGGTTGCCCTTGGCGCCCATCTCCACGGCGGAGCAGGTCAGACCCGCCGCGCCCATGTCCTGAATGGCGATGACGGCGCCGGAGGCCATCAGCTCCAGCGAGGCCTCGAGCAGCAGCTTCTCGGCGAAGGGGTCGCCGACCTGGACGGTCGGGCGCTTCTCGGCCGAGTTCTCGTCGAATTCGGCCGAGGCCATGGTGGCGCCGCCCATGCCGTCGCGGCCGGTCTTGGAGCCGAGATAGACCACGGGCATGCCGACGCCCTTGGCTTCCGACAGGAAGATCTCATCCGATTTGAGAAGACCCGCCGCGAAGGCATTGACGAGACAGTTGCCGTTGTAGCGGCGATGGAAGTTCACCTCGCCGCCGACGGTCGGCACGCCGAAGGAATTGCCGTAGCCGCCGACACCGGCCACGACGCCGGAGACGACGTGGTGGGTCTTGGGGTGGGTCGGCTCGCCGAAGCGCAGCGCGTTCATCGCGGCGATCGGGCGGGCGCCCATGGTGAAGACGTCGCGCAGGATGCCGCCGACGCCCGTGGTCGCGCCCTGATAGGGCTCGATGTAGGAGGGGTGGTTGTGGCTCTCCATCTTGAAGACCACGGCCTGACCGTCGCCGATGTCGACCACGCCGGCGTTCTCGCCGGGGCCGATCAGGACGCGCTCGCCCTTGGTGGGAAGCTGCTTCAGCCACTTCTTCGACGACTTGTAGGAACAGTGCTCGTTCCACATGGCGGAGAAGATGCCGAGTTCGGTCAGGGTCGGCTCGCGGCCGATCAGATCGAGGATCCGCTGGTACTCGTCCGGCTTGAGGCCGTGTTCCTTGACCAGTTCGGGGGTGATCTTGATGTCGTTGGGGATCATCGGGGGCCTCGTGAGGCTCGGGCGCGCGGGCGCCGAAAAGGGGCGGAAACGGTCGGCCGTCAGGCGACCCGGGCGAGGCTCTCGAACAGGCCGCGGCCGTCGATGCCGCCCTGGAGGGCCTCGATCAGGTTCTCCGGATGCGGCATCATGCCGAGGACGTTGCCGCGCTCGTTCAGGATGCCGGCGATCGAGTGGATCGAGCCGTTGGGATTGGCGGCCTCGGTCGTCTCGCCGGCCTCGTCGCAGTATCGGAAGGCGACCCGGCCCTCGCCCTCGAGGCGGGCGAGCGTCTCGGCGTCGGCGAAATAGTTGCCCTCGCCGTGGGCGATCGGACAGCGGATCACCTGACCCGGCGCATAGGCGGAGGTGAAGGCGGTCGAGGCGTTGTCGACGCGGAGCCGCACCTCCTTGCAGACGAACTTCAGCGAGGCGTTGCGCATCAGCGCGCCGGGCAGTAGGCCGATCTCGGTGACGATCTGGAAGCCGTTGCAGATGCCGAGCACGTAGCCGCCGCGGTCGGCGTGGCGGCGCACCGCCTCGATGATCGGCGAGCGGGCGGCGATGGCGCCGCAGCGCAGATAGTCGCCGTAGGAGAAGCCGCCGGGGATGGCGACCACGTCGACGTCGGGCAGCTCGGTCTCGGTGTGCCAGACCATGTGCGGGGCGACGCCGGAGACCTCATGGAAGGCGCGGGCGAGATCGCGTTCGCGATTGATGCCGGGGAAGACGAGGACGGCGGACTTCATGGGGCTGATCCTGTCCGGCGCGGAGCGCGCTCGAAGAGAGGGGAAGGGACCGGGCGAAAGGCGAGGCGGCCCCGAGGGGCCGCGCCCGTGCCTCAGATCAGCTCGATCCGGTAGTTCTCGATGACGGTGTTGGCGAGGAGCTTCTCGCACATGTCCTTCAGGTCGGCCTCGGCCTGGACGCGGTCGTGGCCGGAGAGCTCGAGCTCGATGAGCTTGCCCTGGCGGACGTCGTCGACGCCGGCGAAGCCCAGGCTCTTCAGCGCGCCCTGGATGGCCTTGCCCTGGGGATCGAGAACGCCGTTCTTCAAGGTGACGGTGACGCGGGCTTTCATGGGGGCATCCTCGGCTGGTCGGCAGACACGAAAAGAGTGTGGCACGAACGGGAGAGCGGCCTTCGGGGCATGCCCGCCGGCCGGCTCTCGTCATGGGATCCGCGCGTACCACGAGGGGGCGGGAGGGGCAAGCCGGAGCTTGGCCGGAGGCCCCCTCGCTGCGGATTTCCGCCATTCCCGGTTGGCAGACGTCGACGGCACTTGTAGAACCGACCCGGCCCGCCGACCGGCGCGGTGGTGGCGATCGAGCGAGAGGTGGAAAATGGCGCGCGACAGACGGATCGAAGCGGCGAAGCGGATCGTCGCGGAGGTCGCGACCCGACTCGACGCCGACCTGTCGGTCGAGCTGTGGAACGGCGAGGTGGTGCCGCTCGGTACGAAGGCGCGCGACGACATCCGCGTGCGCATCTCGAGCCCCGACGTGATCCGGCGGCTCCTGCTCTCGCCGGCGCTGATGACGGTCTTCGCGCTCCATGCCTCCGGCGACATCGACATCATCGGCGGAACCCCGCTCGAGGCGGCGCAGCGCTGGGATCACATGCGGGCGCTCGGCGTCGTGCGCGGGCTCGGCAAGGTCTGGCTCGCCCGGAACCTGTTGCCGTTCCTCTTCGGCCGGCGCGACAGCGGCGGGTTCGCCGCCTCGGACGCCTTCGACACGAAGGGGATCGCCGCCAAGCCCGAGGCGGGGCGCAACGACATGGAGCTGATCCAGTTCCACTACGACGTCTCGAACGCCTTCTACGGCCTCTTCCTCGATCCGGAGATGGTCTATTCCTCGGCCTATTTCCAGGACGACGACACCACGCTCGAGGAGGCGCAGCTCCACAAGCTCGACATGATCTGCCGCAAGCTGCGGCTGAAGCCGGGCCAGCACCTGCTCGACATCGGCTGCGGCTGGGGCGGTCTGATCTGCCACGCGGTCACGAACTACGGGGTCACCGCCCATGGCGTCACCCTGTCGAAGGCGCAGTTCGACTTCGTGACCGAGAAGCTCGCCCGGCTCGGCATCGCCGACAAGGTGACGCTCGAGCTCAAGGACTATCGCGAGATCGACGCCGAGGAGGCCTATGACGCGATCGCCCAGATCGAGATGTTCGAGCATCTCGGCCTCGACAATCACGACCGCCACTTCGAGCACATGCGCCGGCTCCTGAAGACGCGCGGCCTCTATCTGCATCAGGCCTCGGTGCGGCGGGCGACGCGGGATCTCTCCCAATTCCGCAAGCAGACCAGCTACATGAAGTTCATCAACACCTGCATCTTCCCGGGTGGCGAACTCGATCACATCGGTCTCACCGTGACCAATCTCGAGCGGCTCGGCTTCGAGGTCCACGACGTGGAGAATTGGCGCGAGCATTTCGCCAAGACCTGCCGTCTGTGGAGCGAGCGGCTCGCGGCCAATCGCGAGGCGGCGGTCGCCGAGGTCGGCGCGGCCAAGACCCGTCTGTGGCTCGCCTATTTCGCGATGACGGCGCTCGGCTTCCATCGCGGGCCGATCCTGGTCTACCAGACGCTCGCCTCCAAGCGGCGCTCGGGCCTCTCCGGCCTGCCGTGGACGCGCAAGGATCTCTATCGCTGAGGGTCTTTCGGCCGAGGCGTTCCGGATACGAAGACGGCCGGTCCCGAGGGACCGGCCGTTCTGTTTTCGATGGACGTCGCGCCGAGGAGGCTCACGCCTCACTCTCCCGCTGGAAGCTCACGCTTCCGGGGCGGGGGCAACCGGGGTCGGGCCGGTGTTGGCCGGGCCGTTGTCGTTGAGGATGCCGAGGCGACGGGCGACTTCCTGATAGGCCTCGAGCATGCCGCCGAGATCGCGACGGAAGCGATCCTTGTCGAGCTTGTCGCCGGTCGACTGATCCCACAGACGGCAGCTGTCGGGCGAGATCTCGTCGGCGAGGACGATGCGCATCATGTCGCCTTCCCAGAGCCGGCCGAACTCGATCTTGAAGTCGACGAGGCGGATGCCGACGCCGAGGAAGAGGCCGCTCAGGAAGTCGTTGACGCGGATGGCGAGCGCCATGATGTCGTCGATGTCCTGGGGGCTCGCCCAGCCGAAGGCCGTGATGTGCTCTTCCGAGACCATCGGGTCGTTCAGCTCGTCGTTCTTGTAATAGAACTCGATGATCGAGCGCGGCAGCTGGGTGCCCTCGGGGATGCCGAGGCGGGTCGACAGCGAGCCGGCCGAGACGTTGCGAACCACCACCTCGAGCGGGATGATCTCGACTTCGCGGATCAGCTGCTCGCGCATGTTGAGGCGCTTGATGAAGTGGGTCGGCACGCCGAGCGCGTTCAGCTGATTGAACACGAACTCGGAGATCCGGTTGTTGAGGACGCCCTTGCCGTCGATGATCGCGTGCTTCTTGGCGTTGAACGCGGTCGCGTCGTCCTTGAAGTGTTGGATGAGCGTTCCCGGCTCCGGGCCCTCGTAGAGGATCTTGGCCTTGCCTTCGTAGATGCGACGCCGACGATTCATGGGTACGTACCGTGACTTGAAGAGAAAATCCATTGGGCCGAAGGCCTCCGGTCGAAACCGTCGCCTCGCGGCGGCGGCACTTCTCCACCCGGGATGGGCATCCGAGGGGGGTGGGGACGGCGGGACGGCGATCGCTCCCTCTCGTCGCGCCGTTCGGGTCTGAGATCCCGGCGGGCGCCAGACTTGGGTCGAAGAACGAAGCGCGGGATCGAGAGGGAATCGCCTCTCGCACCCGCGCGCATCGCCGGCACCCTAGCCGAAACGCCGACCCGGCTCAACGTGGACGAAAGATGGCCCATCGGCGGGCACTCGGACATCGTTCCGACGGATCGTCGGTCGAACGTCGCGTTGATTTGGCCGACGCCGGGGGCTATTCATTCAGCCGTTCGCGGATCCCATATAGGATCCAGTCCCGGATTTCCAGGAGAATCGAAGACATGACGACCTTCGACAAGCGTGAAGATGCCTTCGAGAAGAAGTTCGCCCACGACGAAGAGCTTCAGTTCAAGGCCGCCGCGCGACGCAACAAGCTCCTGGGCCTGTGGGCGGCGGAGAAGATGGGGATCGCCGGCGACGCGGCCGTCGACTACGCCAAGACCGTGGTCGAGGCGGATCTCGCCGAGGCCGGCGACGCCGACGTGCTCGCCAAGGTTCTCGCCGATCTGAAGGCGGCGGGCGTCGAGCAGTCCGAGCATCAGATCCGCCGCACCATGGACGAGCTGATGGTGACGGCGATCGAGCAGATCAAGTCCGCCGGCTGATCGCGAACGATCGTCCGGGTTTCAGAGAAGCGCGCGTGCCCTCGGGGTCCGCGCGCTTCTTCGCGTTCGGGCGGCTCGTGCGGGCGTCACGGGACGACGCGGCGGAGATCCGTAGGCGAGGGGTCGGGTGCGAAGGAGGGCGATGCTCGTCGTTCTTCCCCGTCGGCATCCGCGTCCGTGCGGCTCATCGCTCGACCCCGGCGGGGCGTGGCGGGAAACGGTGAGCGGATCTCATCCACGCTTCTCTCAGTATCGCTTCCCAAACAGACGGAGGCGCGCGAGCGGTCCTGGAGGCGTAGCTGGGATCGCGAAGCAGAAGTTCGCCGCCGATGAACCCGCCGGACCGACCGAAGCAACCCGGGGCGTTCCGCGACAAACTCGAGTCCCGTACGCGCGGCAGGTCGTCCGGACTTTCCGAGGTCAGGGCTTTCTCTTCGCCCTTGGTCCAAAGGAAGGAAATCGTGCGGGAGGCGCTTCCGTCGGCGCGTCGGATCGAACTGGTGAAACCGTCGATCGTGGTCTCGTCCCAGCAGATCATGTCGATGTCACGGACGAGCAGGGGGCCGTCGCAGGAGGCCCAGAGATCGGCGCGGGGACGGAGGTTCCAGTCGAAGGCGCGAGCCACGACCGCGCCGTTCGGCAGTTCGACCGTTCTGGTCGCATAGGTCAGGAGGCCGACCGTCCAGCCGAGCATCAGCAGGGCGACGACGAGGAGGACGAGGCCGACGAGCCCGAGCCCGACGTCACGAAATCCGCGCAGGATCATCTTGCTCAGGGCTGTCGGTATGGCCGGTGACGCCCGTCCTTCGCCTGATGCCCGAACGAGGCTTCTGGTCGGGCTTCGCCCGCTGCCAATCGAATTCAGGGTATCTCGAGAGAAGTTCTGCGCCGAGGTAACTCCCGAAGTATCCCAGGCATCTCCCGTCGTCACCGATCAATCCGCTCTCGCGCAGCACGTCCTTATGAGCTTTGTCGTCGTCCCGGGTAGGTGGCGCGTCTCCGCTCAGCCAGACGAAGCTGCCCGACCTCACGGTGGTTCCTTGGATGGCTTTACGATCGAAACAAACGTCATCGACATCGCGGACCAAGAGTTCGCCGTCCCAGGACCGAAGCAGGTCGATGCGAGACCACTTCTTCCAATCGAAGACACGAACGAGGACTGCTCCCTTGGGAAACAAATATTACTGATCAAACGGGATGAGAACGATTATCGTGGGATAGATGACGCAGAGAGCCGCGCAGAACCCCAAATAAATCCGGGTTCTATGCATCCATTTTGGTTCTTTATCGAGCGGAAGGGTCGATTTCATTTGTCAATTTTTACTTTGTAATCGCTTACGTCTCGATTTTGAAAGACATCGGCACGAAACGAGGACGTCCATTCGTCGAAGATCTCATAGCGCGTGCCGCCCACCTCGGAAATGAAGCGGAAGATGCTGGACACGTCCTCGACGTCGACCTTCTCGGAAAAACCAGGGGGTAGTGGCGCCACTCCCGATACGGCGTAAGCAAATCGTATCAAATCTACCAGCCGCCAAAAAGACAACGGATTCGCCTCGAGCCAAGCAGAAAACTGTCGCAGATCCAGCGGGTCGGTGAAGACGTCTCTGAAATGGAACTCGGATTCTCCTTCGATCGCGAGCATGTCTCCTCGCTGTACGGCCGTTCCATCAAAAGCTCCGTAGACACTCGAATACCCGTGGGAGAACGCCACGTCGCCGAAGTCGTAGGCCCTGCCGAAATCGACATGCACGCTTCCTGAAGACGAATTCCGCGCCTTGTCGGCGCTCTGGTCGTCCTTGCGTTCCAGCGAGACGGCGATGGGCGTTCCGAAGCGCAGGTATCGGTCGAAGCGCAGGCGGTGGACGTCGGCTCGGGCCGTGATCTTGGCGGGGTCTCTCGATGAGCGTCGGCCCTCGATCATCACCCCGTTTCGGGCGACGGGGACGGGGTAGGGACATGTCCCCGGGAGGAGGGGCGCTTCCGGCGCTCGCCGGTCGGCCGGATCTTTGCTCGCCCGGTTCGGGTGCGCGGGCGCCTGCGACCACCACGACCGGGGCAGGCGGTTGATCTCGGCGGCGTCTCGGTCCATTCAGGGGCGCGCGCGGCGACGTGCGCGCGCCTTTTCGTTCGGTTCGGGGCCTCGGGGTCCGAACCTTCCCCGCGCGGACAGGGGCCTCGTGCGAGGTTCGTCCCGTCGAGCGGCGCGATCTTCGCGCTTCAACCGAGGAGACTTTCATGAACGCGACCGCAGGGCGGACGACCGCCTTCGATCTGGCCGGGCGTCTGCGCGCCGGTGCCACGGTGCAGGCCGGTTGGATGGGGATCGGCGATCCCATCTTCGCGGAAATCGTCGCGCGCTCGGGCTTCGACGCGATCGTCCTCGACATGCAGCACGGCATGTTCGGCCCGGCCTCGCTCGCCGGCTCGATCGGCGCGGCGGCGGGCGCGGGCAAGCCGGTCGCGGTGCGGGTGCCGGTCGGCGACATGGCGATGGCCAGCCGCGCGCTCGACATGGGCGCCGCCGCGGTGATCGCGCCGATGATCGACACCGTCGAGCAGGCGCGCGCCTTCGTCGACGCGATGAAGTTCGCGCCGCTCGGCCGCCGCTCCTGGGGACCGGGGCGGGCGATGATGCTCTCCGGCGAGAGCGTCGCCCAGCGCTATCTCACCACCGCCAATCGCGACACGCTGGCGCTGGCGATGATCGAGACCCGCGAGGGGCTCGACGCGGTCGAGGACATTCTGGCGGTGCCGGGCATCGACGGCGTCTTCGTCGGGCCGAACGACCTCTCCATCGCGCTCTCGGGCGGCGATCGGGTCGATCCGCATTCGACCCTGGTCGATCTGGCGCTGACCCGCATCGTCGAGGCGGCCAAGGGGGCCGGCAAGATCGCCGGCATCTTCGGCGGCGCGCCGGAACGGGTGAAGATCGTCCGCCAGTTCGGCTTCACCTTCGTCTCGATCGGCCACGACACCGCCTATGTGAAGGCCGGCATCGAGGCGATGATCGCGGCGGCGGGCGTGACGACCGGGTGACGCGCATTCGACGTGTCCGCCGTTCCGAGGTGTGGGCGGCGGAACACGGCTTCTGGTGAGGCTTCGACGCCGACGGCTGAGAAACCCGCTCGGGATGACGGAGGATCAGGTCTCCGCCGACGTAGCCACCGGACAGACCTGAGCCACCCGGTGAATTCCGCATCAAACTCGAGTTCCGCGCTCGCGGCAGGTATTCCGGGCTCTCCGAGGTCAGGACTTTCTCTTCGCCCTTGGTCCAAATGAAGGATCCGGCGCCATAGGCGGTCCAATCGGGGCGTCTGATCGAGTCGGAGAAACCGTCGATCGTGGTCTCGTCCCAGCAGATCATGTCGATGTCACGGACGAGTAGGGGGCCGTCGCGGGAGGCGTAGAGATCGGCGCGGGGATGGAGGTTCCAGTCGAAGGCGCGGGCGACGACCGCGCCGTTCGGCAGTTCGACGGTCATGGTCGCAAAGGTCAGGAGAACGACGGTCCAGTTGAGCATGAGGACCGCGACGACGAGGCCGATGAGACCGAGGAGCCCGAGCCCGAGCCAACGCAGGCCGCGCAGAATCACCTTCGTCACGGTCTTCGGCATGGTGCGCGCTCGCAGCTTCTCGGGAGGTCCGCTCCCTGTCGGCGATCAGGGTGGAGGGCGGCCGGTCGATGTCGATTGTCCTTGGGTGCGGAGGTTCGCGCGGGGCTTCTGGTTCGGCTTCGCGCGCTGCCAATCGAATTCCGAACTGAACAGGAGGAGTTCCGCGCCGAGGTGGCTCCCGAAATAGCCGACGCAGCTCTCGCCGGGTGGGTCCAGGCCGCTCGCCCGCTCCACGTCGTCATAGTTCGCGTCCCCTCCTCTGATCAGAGGTGCGTCTCCTCCCAGCCAGACGAAGCTGCCGGACCTCACGGTGGTTCCTTTGATGGCTCTTCGATCGAAACAAACGTCATAGACATCGCGGACCAAGAGTTCGCCGTCCCAGGTTCGAAGCAGGTCGATGCGAGACCAGTTTTCCCAGTCGAAGACACGATCGAGGACCGCGCCATTCGGAAACATATAGTAGTCATCGAACCGACTGAGAACGATCAGCGTGGGGTATATGACGCAGAATGCGGCGACGTACCCGAGCGTAATCTGGGTACGACGCATCCATTTTGGTTTCGTCTCGGTTGGGTTGGTCGGCTTCATCTTTATTATTTTATTTTATAATCACTTAAGTTTTGATTTCGGAAGATATCGGCGCAGAACGAGGCCGTCCAGTCGTCGACGATCTCATAACGTGTGCCGCCCAGTTCGGAAATGAAACGGAAGATGCTGGATACGTCCTCGACATCGACCTTCTTGTAAAAACCAGGGGGTAGTGGCGCCACTCCCGATACGGCGTAAGCAACTCGTATCAAGTCCACCAGTCGCCAAAAAGACAATGGATTCGCCTTGAGCCAAGCCGAAAACTGTCGCAGATCCAGCGGGTCGGTGAAGACGTCTCTGAAATGAAACTCGGTCTCTCCTTCGATCGAGAGCATGTCTCCTCGTTGTACGGCCGTTCCATCGAAATCTCCGTAGACCCGCGAGCGCCCATGAGAGAATGCCACGTCGCCGAAGTCGTAGGTATTGTCGAAATGGACGTGCACGCTCCCTGAAGGTGATTTTCGTGCCTCATCGGCGATCTGATCCGACATTCGACGGAAGGCGCCTTCCGTACCCGTCTCGTAGGCGTAGACTTCGGCGATGTCGCGGAGTTGTCCGATTTCACTCAACGTGACCGAGTGTCCCCCACCCGTGAAGAAGTGCCAGACGAAATCGCTGTCTTCCCATCGTTCGGATGACGATGCCAGATCCGTCGTTAACGTGTGATACGCGAATTCCGTTTCCCCCGGGCGATAGGGGATCGCCTCGCAGCGGCAGTTATGGTCTGCGCCGGGGTGGCCGGTCTCGGGTGGATCATCCCAAGAGAAGATGCGGCCGTCGTTCTCCCGATGGGTCGACCGCACCTTCGGGTCATGGCGGGTGCGCCAGACGTAACGCTCTGTCGTGGGATCGTCCTTGCGCTCGAGGGGCAGGTCGATCGGCGTACCGAAGCGCAGGTATCTGTCGAAACGGAGGCGGTAGAGATCGGCGCGATGCAGGGTCATGGGGCGCGAAGTCCTCGATGGGATCTTCGTCGAGGATACGGCCGTTTCGAATAGCGAGATCAAAGTACGATTTGTCCCCACCGACCCGAAACCGATCTCGCGGACTTCGGTCACGAGAAAGCCCCGCCGGATCGCTCCGACGGGGCTCTTTCATATTCCGGGATCTCCGCCGGCGTTCAGCCGAAGACGCGGTCGAAGATCGTGTCGACGTGCTTCAGATGATAGCCGAGGTCGAACTTCTCGCGGATCTCGGCCTCCGACAGCGCCTTGCGCACGTCGGCGTCGGACAGCAGTTCCTCGAGGAAGTCGACGGTGGCGGCGCCGGTCTTCTGGTAGCTGTCCCAGACCTTCATGGCGTTGCGCTGGACGAGGCGATAGGCGTCCTCGCGGCTGACGCCGGCCTGGGTCAGCGCCAGGAGGATGCGCTGGGAGTGCACGAGGCCGCCGAGGCGGTTCATGTTGCCTTCCATGCGCTCGGGATAGACCACCAGCTTCTCGACGACGCCGGCGAGACGATGGAGGGCGAAGTCGAGCGTCACGGTGGCGTCGGGGCCGATCATGCGCTCGACCGAGGAGTGGGAGATGTCGCGCTCGTGCCAGAGCGCCACGTTCTCGAGCGCCGGGACGACCATGCCGCGCACCAGACGGGCGAGGCCGGTCAGGTTTTCGGTCAGGACCGGGTTGCGCTTGTGCGGCATCGCCGACGAGCCCTTCTGGCCGGGCGAGAAATATTCCTCCGCCTCCAGCACCTCGGTGCGCTGGAGATGACGGATCTCCACCGCGAGGCGCTCGATCGACGAGGCGACGACGCCGAGGGTGGCGAAGAACATGGCGTGGCGGTCGCGCGGGATCACCTGGGTGGAGACCGGCTCGACGGTGAGGCCCATCTTCGCGGCGACGTGCGCCTCGACGCGCGGGTCGATGTTGGCGAAGGTGCCGACGGCGCCGGAGATGGCGCAGGTCGCGATCTCGGCGCGGGCGGCGACGAGGCGGGCGCGGTTGCGCTGGAACTCGACATAGGCCTCGGCGAGCTTGAGGCCGAAGGTCACCGGCTCGGCGTGGATGCCGTGGCTGCGGCCGATGGTGGCGGTGTGCTTGTGCTCCATCGCGCGGGTCTTCAGCGCGGCGAGCAGGCGATCGACGCCGGCGATCAGGAGATCGGAGGCGCGGGCGAGCTGGACCGACAGGCAGGTGTCGAGCACGTCGGACGACGTCATGCCCTGGTGGACGAAGCGGGCCGAGGGGCCGACGATTTCGGCGAGGTGGGTGAGGAAGGCGATGACGTCGTGCTTGGTCACCGCCTCGATCTCGTCGATCCGGGCGACGTCGAAGGTGGCGTCCTTGGCCTTGGCCCAGATCTCGGCGGCGGCCTCCTTCGGCACCACGCCGAGATCGGCGAGCGCGTCGGTGGCGTGCGCCTCGATCTCGAACCAGATGCGGAAACGGGACTGCGGCTCCCAGATGGCGGTCATCTCGGGACGCGAATAGCGCGGGATCATGGGACACCTCGAAGGTCGGAAACGGGCGCGGGCCGCGCGGGGGCTCGCGGCTCGCACTTATCAGACCCGGCGCCCGCGCTCAACGCGGCGGTGCGAAATGCGCTATCTATCGAGTCGATCGGAGGGGCCGCGCCTCGGGCGGCGGCCCCCCGCGAGCGAGACGGCGACGCGCGGACCGCGCGGACGAGGCGATGAAGGCGCGCGGGGCACGCGCGCCGAGCGACGAGGCGACGAATGACCACAGACGTGATCGTGCTGGGGGCCGGAATGGTCGGCACTTCGGCGGCCCTGCAATTGGCGGAGCGCGGTCGCCGCGTGACCCTGGTCGACCGGCGCGGCATCGGCGAGGAGACCAGTTTCGGCAATGCCGGGGTGATCGAGCGCGAGGGGCTGGTGCCGGTCGGCATCCCGCGCGATCTCGTCCGTCTCTTCCGCTACGCGCTCAATCTGGCGCCGGAGGCGAACTATCACCCCTCGTTCCTGCCGAAGATCGCGCCGTGGCTGTGGCGTCTGTTCGAGGCGACCGATCGCGCGGGTATCGAGGCCTATGCGCGCGCCATCGACACGCTCGGGCGCTTCGCCATTCCCGAACACCGCCGGATCGCGGCGGCGGCGGGCGTCACCGATCAGTTTCGCGAGACCGGCTGGGTCCGGGTCTATCGCACCGCCGAGGGGCTCGCCCGCGACGCCGATCTGCACGAGCTGGCGACGCGGTTCGGGATCGAGTATCGCCGGCTCGATCCGGAGGCGCTGCGGGCGCTCGAGCCGGATCTGAAGCCTGTCCTCCATGCCGGCGTGCTGTGGCCGGAGACGCAGACGGTGGCGTGGCCGGAGGCGGTGACCAAGGCCTATGGCGAGCGGTTCCAGGCGCTCGGCGGCACCTTCGCGCGGGGCGACGCGCGGTCGCTGCGGCGGGTCGGCGAGACCTGGGTGGTCTCCACCGAGGCCGGCGAGGTCGCCGCGCCGACGGTCGTGGTGGCGCTCGGGCCGTGGTCCAACGACCTCCTCGATCGGTTTCAGCTGAGCTTCCCCTTCGCGGTCAAGCGTGGATACCACATGCATTTCGGCGCCCTGCACGGGGCGCGGCTGTCGCGACCGATCGTCGACGTGGAGCGAGGCTATTGCCTGACGCCGATGGCGCGCGGGCTCCGCCTCACCACCGGCATCGAATTCGCCGATCGCGACGCCGATCCGACCCCGCGCCAGCTCGAGCAGTTGAAGCCGATCGCGCGCGGCCTGTTTCCGCTCGGGGCCGAGCTCGATCCCGAGCCGTGGCTCGGGCGCCGGCCGGCGCTGCCGGACGCGCTGCCGATCATCGGCCCGGCGCCGGGGGTGCCGGACATGTGGCTCGATTTCGGACATGGTCATCTCGGCTTCACCCAGGGGCCGATTTCGGGCAGGCTGATCGCCGAGGCGATCACCGGGGAGCCGACCCTGGTCGATCTGACGCCGTTTCGGGCGGAGCGGTTCGGGAGGGGCTGATGGCGGACGAGGAGCGGAAACGGCCGGGGCTGTTCGCGTCGCCGTCGTCGACGCCCGGCGAGCGGCGGCCGTTTCCCTCCGCGTCGAGCCGCGCCGTTCCGGTGGCGATGACGCTGATCGGGGTGGCGATCATCATGGTCACCCAGGCGGTGCAACGCGGGCTCATCGTCGGCGTCGAGGTGTCGTCGCCGGCCTATGTGGTCGGCGGGGTGCTGATCGTCCTCGGGGTGATGGGCATCGGCCGGCGCGAGGAGGCGCCGCCGGAGCTGCCGTCGGCGCGCAGCAAGAGCGGGCCGATCGCGGAATCGGGTCGCGAGCCGGGCGAGCCCGACGAGGTGGAGGTGCTGCGCGAGACGCTGCGGCAGATCCAGGAGGAGCGCGCCCGCCAGCGCGAGAACGGCCGGCGCTGATCGACGCGAGAGATCATCGAAGAGGGGGTGTCGGCGCGACGGCCCATCGCCGCGAGCGAACGGCGGGAGGCGAAGGCCGCCGCCGGTCGGGTCTCGCGTGACGGGGATCGGCGCGGCTCAGGTCTCGCGCAAGGGCAGGGCGGGCGTGTCCTTCACCGTGGCGACGACGATGTGGGACTGGACGTCGGTGACCAGATTGTTGTCGAGCAGCTTCATCCGCAGGAAGGTGTCGTAGGCCTTCATGTCCTCGGCGACGACCTTGATCAGATAGTCGACCGCGCCGGTGACGCGCTCGCAGGTGATCACCTCCGGCCACAGGCGCACCATGCGGTCGAATTCGGTCATGTTGTCGAGCGAGGGGACGCCGAGCTTGACGAAGGTGTAGACGACGAATTCCAGCCCCACCGCCTCGCGATCGACGAGGGCGGCGATCTGCTTGATGATGCCCGCATCCTTCATGCGCTTGATGCGGCGCCAGCACGGGGTCTGACTCATCCCGGCTTCCTTGGCGACGTCGGCAATGGCCAGAGAAGCGTCGCGCTGCAGGATCCTGAGGATTCGCACGTCATGCGGATCTAGGAGAATCTTTTCTGCCATCCCGTCTCTCTTGGAAGAAACAAGTCTGAAATCCCGTGGGGGCAGGCAAGTTAGCATGAATGTCGACAATGAGAAGGTGTATTCTGGTGGCTCGACGAAACTCCTGTCGACACCGTGGAAATCCCCGGCCTCCCAGCGAAAAGCGACGCATCAGACGTCGTGAGGGACCGGGGCGCGGCGTCGCCGGGGTCGAGGAGGACGCCCATGAACGACCAGACCCTGCCGCCGGGGACGCGGCCGATTCGGCTTTCGGACAAATACGAGCGTGATCAGGGGCGGGTCTATCTGACCGGCATCCAGGCGCTGGTGCGCCTACCCCTCGACCGGATCCGGCTCGACCGGCGGGCGGGGTTGAAGACCGCCGGCTTCATCTCCGGCTACCGCGGCTCGCCGCTCGCCGGCTACGATCAGCAGCTGATCGCGGCGGCGGCCGACCTCGCCGCCCACGACGTGCACTTCACGCCGGGCGTCAACGAGGAGCTGGCGGCGACCGCCGTATGGGGATCGCAGAAGACGATCGGCTCGGGGGCGGGATCGGATCGCGACGGGGTGTTCGGCCTATGGTACGGCAAGGCGCCGGGCGTCGACCGGGCCTCGGACGTGTTCAAACACGCCAATGCCTCCGGCACCGCCCGCCACGGCGGCGTGTTGGCGATCGCCGGCGACGACCATCTCGCCAAGTCCTCCACGGTCGCCTGCCAATCCGAGTTTCAATTCGCCGACTGCGAGATCCCGGTCCTCAATCCGGCCGATCTCCAGGACGTGGTCGACTATGGCCTGATGGGTCTCGAGATGTCGCGATTCTCGGGACTGTGGGTGGCGATGATCGCGCTCGCCGACACGATGGATTCCTCCGGCGTCGTCGACGTCTCGCTCGGCCGCCATGCCGTCCGCCGGCCGCGCGAGGAGTTCGATCCGCGCGCGCGCGCCGACGTCGACCGGCCGATGTTGCTCAAGCACCGGCTCGACAACGAGGTCTCGGTCCGCGAGATCCGGATCCCGGCGGCGCGGGCCTTCGCGCGGGCCAACGGCATCGACGGGCTCGCCTTCGGCACCGGCCGGGCGCGGATCGGCTTCGTCGCCACCGGCAAGGCCTATCGCGATCTGCGTCAGGCCTTCGATCTCCTCGGCATCGACGAGGCGCGGGCGCGCACCCTCGGGGTCGCGATCTACAAGGTCGGCATGAGCTGGCCGCTCGAGCCGATCGGCCTTTCCGCCTTCGCGCGCGGCCTCGAGCGCCTCGTCGTGGTCGAGCACAAGCGCGCGCTGATGGAGCCGCAGATCAAGGATCTCGCCTATCACTGGCCGGAGCATCAGCGGCCGGCGATCTGGGGCAAGACGACGCCGACCGGCGAGCCGTTCTTCGGGGCGGTGCGCGAACTCGCCGCCTCCGACATCGTGCCGGCGCTGATGGCGGTGATCCCCGGGCTCGGCGAGGACGAGGGCGCGCGGCGCGCGGCCGACGGGCTGGTGGCGCAGGCGATGTGGGCGGTGGGGCACGGGGCGGACGCGCGGCGTTCGCCCTTCTTCTGCGCCGGCTGTCCGCACAACACCTCGACCAAGACGCCGGAGGGCGCGCGCTCGATGGCCGGCATCGGCTGTCACGCCATGACCGAACTCGCCGAGCGCACCACCGACGGCCTCTCCGCGATGGGCGGCGAGGGCGTGCCCTGGGTCGGGCAGGCGCCGTTCTCGCGGGACGGGCACATCTTCGCCAATCTCGGCGACGGCACCTGGTTCCACTCCGGCGCGCTGGCGATCCGCCAGTCGGTGGTGGCGAAGGTGAACATCACCTACAAGATCCTCTTCAACGACGCCGTCGCGATGACCGGCGGGCAGAAGGTCGACGGCGGCACGCTCACCGTCGAGCGGATCACCCGGTCGCTGGAGGCGGAGGGCGTCGCCAAGATCGTGGTGGTGGCCGACGACCCCACCCGGCACATCGGCTCGCCCGATCTCGCGCCCGGGGTCACGGTGCGGCCGCGCGGCGATCTTCTCCTGGTCGAGAGGGAACTGGCGGCGACGCCGGGCGTCACGGCGCTGGTCTACGACCAGACCTGCGCGGCGGAGAAGCGGCGGCGGCGCAAGCGCGGCACGATGATCGATCCGCCCAAGCGGATCTTCGTCAACGAGCGCGTCTGCGAGGACTGCGGCGACTGTTCCAAGCAGTCGAACTGCATCGCGGTGGAGCCGATCGAGACCGCGTTCGGGCGCAAGCGGCGGATCAATCAGGCGACCTGCAACAAGGATTTCTCCTGCGAGACCGGGTTCTGCCCGTCCTTCGTCGAGGTGATCGGCGGCCATCTGAAACGCGAGGGGCGCAAGATCGATCCGGCCGCGCTGGTCGAGGGGCTGGCGGCGCCGGTGCGGGCTCGCCTCGAGCGGCCGCTCAATCTCCTGATCGCCGGCATCGGCGGTATGGGGGTGACCACGGCGGCGGCGGTTCTGGCGATGGCGGCGCATGTCGACGGGCTCGACGTGACCACGCTCGACATGACCGGCCTCGCCCAGAAGGGCGGGCCGGTGACCAGTCACGTCCGCTTTTCCACCTTCGCCCGGCCGATCGAGGGGCCGCGCGTGCCGACCGCCTCGCTCGACGTGTTGATCGCCTCGGACATGCTGGTGGCGGCGGGGGCGGAGGTGTTGGCGATGGCGGCGCCGGGCCGGACCGCGACCTTCGCCGACGGCGATCTCCAGCCGACGGCGGAATTCGTGTTGCGGCAGACCCAGTCCTTCAAGGCGGAGCGGCTGGCGGCGGCGCTCGGCGAGGCCTCGGCGAGCCTCGCCCATTGGCCGGCCGGGGCGATCGCCGAGAAGCTCTTCGGCGACACGCTCGCGGTCAACATGATCCTGATCGGCGCGGCGCTCCAATCGGGGCGGCTGCCGATGTCGCTCACGGCGCTCGAGACGGCGATCCGCCTCAACGGGGCGTCGGTGGAGGGCAATCTCGCGGCGGTCGCGCTCGGGCGTGCCCTGGTCGCGGCGCCGGAGCGGGTCGCCGCCCTGGTGACGCCGCGCGCCAGGATCGACATCGCGGCGGTTCCGCTCGCCGAGCGCATCGACTTCCTCGCCGAGGCGCTGGTCGGATGGGGCGGGCGGCGGGTCGCGGCGGACTATCGCACGGCGGTCGAATCGGTTCGCAAGGCGGCGACGGCGGCAGGATCCGGGGCCGAGCCCCTGACCCGCATCGTCGCCGAGCAGCTCTACCGGCTGACCGCGATCAAGGACGAATGGGAGGTGGCGCGGCTCCATGCCGATCCGGCCTTCGCGGCGCGGCTCGCCGAGACCTTCGAGGGCGCGCGCGAGATCCGCACGCTGCTCGCCCCGCCGTTCCTGGCGCGGCGCGATCCGGCGACGGGGCGACCGATGAAGGTCGCCTTCGGGCCGTGGATCCGGCCGGTCCTGAAGACGATGGCGGCGCTGAGGGGCTTGCGTGGCAGCCTGCTCGATCCCTTCGCCCGCACCGCCGAGCGGCGCGAGGAGCGGGCCTTGCGCGATCTCTATCGCGACGACCTCAGGCGGATCGCGCGGCGGCTCGCGGCCGGGGAGGGCGACGTCGAGGCGCTCGCCGCCTTCGCCGCGTGGCCGCGCGAGGTGCGTGGCTACGGGCCGATCAAGGAGGCGTCGATGGCGGCGGCGCGCGAGCGGCGCGCCGCGTTGCTGGAGCGGCTCGAGGCGGGCGCGGTCGCTCCGGCCTCGGTCACTCCGGCTCGGGCGGCGGAGTGACGCCGGGTTCGGCCGCTGCGGACGTCGCGTCCGCGTCGGCCTCGGGGCCCCAGCGTTCGGCCCAGCTCGGCACCTTGGACCAGTTCTTGGAACTGGCGCCGTGGACGCCACGGGCGATGGCGCGGGCGGTGACGTTCACCGCCGCGATGCCGAGGGCGACCATGTCGGCGAGCGGATCGTCGAGGGGCTTGTCGCCGGTCGCCATCGTGAAGACGAGATCGCCGTCGAGGGGCGTGTGGGCGGGCCACAGGGCGCGGGCGAAGCCGTCGTGGGCCTGGACCGCGAGACGCTTGGCCTGAGCCTTGGTGAGGGTCGCGTCGGTGGCGACGATGGCGAGCGTGGTGGCGGCGCCGGAGGTCGGCACCGCGCCCTTGAGGCGGGGCGTCGCCGCGCCCTCGGGCCAGGGATGGGGCAGGCCGAGGCCGCCGAATTCGCCGTCGATCTCGAAGGGGGCGGCCCAGAAGTGGGGCCCGTCGCCGATGGTGGCGGAGCCGACCGCGTTGACCGCGACCATCGCCGCGACGGTGTGGCCCGACGGCAGCACGATCGAGGCGGTGCCGAGGCCGCCCATCAGGTTCGCGGTGGTGGCGCCGAAGCCGACGCCGGTCGAGCCGCAGTCGAAGGGCTCGCGGTCGGCATCCTCGGCGGCGGTCCAGCCGAGATTGCGATAGGGCGGGAAGCGGCCCCAATCCTTGTCGCCGCCGTTCATCAGGTCGAACAGGATCGCCGCCGGGACGATCGGGACGCGCACGTCGCCGACGCGGAAGCCACGTCCCTGTTCTGTCATGTAGGCCATCACGCCGGAAGGGGCGCCGAGGCCATAGGCGGAGCCGCCGGCGAGGACGATCGCGTCGACCCGCTCGATGGTCTCCTCGGGGGAGAGAAGCTCGGTGTCGCGGGTGCCGGGCGCGCCGCCCATGACGTGGACGGAGGCGACCGCCGGTCGCTCGGGGATGACCACCGAGACGCCGGAGGCGAGGCGGTGGTCGACGGCGTGGCCGACGGTCAGGCCGGCGACGTCGAGGATCGAATTCAGGGGACCGGGACGCATCGTGGCGTTTCTCCTCTCGGGTCGGGCGGACGTGGCGAGGATACGCCACGAAAACGAAACCGTCGCGAGGGCGCCTCGGCGACGGTTTCGCGCTTCTTCGAGAAGTGGGGAGGCGGCGGGCCGCCTCCCGGAGCGAGCGAGATCAGTTCTGCTCGTAGCCGATCTTGCCGTCGGGCATCTTCTTCCAGGTGTACATGACGTAGTCGACGTCCTTGCGGTCACCCTTCTTGTCGTAGGAGATGTCGCCGAGGACGGTCTTGAAGGTCATGCCGGAGTGGATGGCGTCGGCCATCGCCTTCGGGTCGAGCTTGCCGGCCTTCTCCGCCGCCTGCTTCATGATCTGGACCGCGGCGTAGGAGTAGAGGGTGTAGGCCTCCGGCTCGTACTTCTTGGCGCGGAACTTCTCGATGACGCTCTTGGCGGCCGGGTTCTTGAGCGGATCCGGGCCGAAGGACATCAGGGTGCCGACCACGCCGTCGCCGCCGATGGAGGCGAATTCGGCCGAGGTGATGCCGTCGCCCGAGAGCATGACGGTCTTCAGGCCCTGGTCGCGCATCTGGCGGATGATCAGGCCGCCTTCGGTGTGCAGGCCGCCCCACATGATCACGTCGGCGCCGGCCGCCTTGATCTTGGAGACGAGCGCCGAATAGTCCTTCTCACCGGCGTTCACGCCTTCGTAGAGGACTTCCTTGATGCCGTCGGCGGTCATGAAGCCCTTGGCGGCGTCGGCCAGACCCTGACCATAGGTGGTCTTGTCGTGGACGATGGCGATCTTCTTGCCCTTCAGGTTCGCCTTGGCGTAGTCCGCCCACAGCTTGCCCTGCTGGTCGTCACGGCCGCAGGTGCGGAAGACGTTCCACAGGCCGCGCTCGGTGATCTTCGGGTTGGTGGCCGAGGGGGTGATCTGGAGAATGCCGTTTTCGGCGAAGATCTCCGAGGTCGGCATGGTCACGCCGGAGTTGAAGTTGCCGACCACCAGCTTGACGCCCTCGCCGACGAACTTGTTCGCCACCGACACGCCCTGCTTGGGATCCGACACGTCGTCGCCGACGCTCAGCTCGATCTTCTGACCGAGGATGCCACCGGCGGCGTTGATGTCCTCGATGGCCTGCTCGGTGCCGTTCTTGAGCTGGGCGCCGAAGGCGGCGTTGGGGCCGGTGATCGGGCCGACCACGCCGAGCTTGACGTCGGCCTGAGCCACGCCGGACCAGGCGAGACCCGCGGCGAGCACCAGGCCGGTCATCAACTTCTTCTGCATCGGATTACTCCTCTCCATCGTTCGTTCTTCGAACGTCGAACCTTGTCGCGCCCCTCACCGGCGTCCTGCCCGGCGGCGGGGCCGCGTCGTCCGTTCCCTCTCCCCCGGGGAGAGGGAGGCCCCCGCGCGGCGGTCCTCCTCGGAACGACGAGGCTCCGAGACGACTCCGACGGGGACGAGACGCCCCCGTCGGGGTGGCATCTCGCTTTCCGGTGGGCGTACTCTCCACCGCTTCCGCGTCGTTGTCATCCCCCCTGTTGCGTAATATTTGGTCGCGCGAAGCACTTGTCGTGCATTTGTGCAGTGCAAAAGCGAGGGGTGATCGTTTTATGGGCGCGTCGTGATGGTTTGCCGCCGTTCGATCTCACTCGAACGGCGGCAACCACGATTCGCAAACTTCGACGGGGTCGTACGACGACTTCGAGTCCGTCGTTCAGACCCGATCCTTCCAGGCGACCGGACCATCGGCGACATAGAGCCAACGGTATTTGTCGACCATCTGCGCGACTCTGGTCACGCGATAGCCGAGGGCGCCGATGATCTGCACGACGGCGGTGTCGACCACGTAATAGTGGAGCGACAGGAGGGTGCCGTCGAACAGGGCGAAGTGGATGAAACGCACCGCGGCGCCGAGAATCAACAGATAGCCGAAGAGGTGCAGCGCCGAGCGCCAGGTCGAGGCCATGGCGCGCCCGGTCATCCAGGCGGCCCAGCCGCCGAGGACGCAGGTGACGAGAAGGAAGAGCCAGATCGAGGCTTCTTCGTGCAGGATGCCCAGCATGGATCGTTCCCCGATCAGTGATGACCGCCTTCGAGATAGGCGGCGCGGACCTCGGGACTGGCCAGGAGCTCCCGGCCGGTGCCGCTCATCGTGACGACGCCGTTGACCATGACGTAGCCGCGATGGGCGAGCTTCAGCGCGTGGAACGCGTTCTGCTCGACCAGGAACACGGTCAGGCCCTCGGTGCGGTTCAGCTCGCGGATCGCGTCGAAGATGCCCTTGACCACCAGCGGCGCGAGGCCGAGCGAGGGTTCGTCGAGCAGCAGCATCTTCGGACGCGACATCAGCGCGCGGGCGATCGCCAGCATCTGCTGCTCGCCGCCGGAGAGGGTGCCGCCGCGCTGGGTGATGCGCTCCTTGAGGCGCGGGAAGAGCGCGAAGACCTTGTCGAGATCCTCGTCGACATGGGCGAAGCCGTCGATCGCCGCGCCCATCTGGAGGTTCTCCATGACGGTCATGCGCGGGAAGATGCGGCGGCCCTCGGGCGACTGGGCGATGCGCAGCCGGGCGATCTCGTGGGTCGGCATCTTGGTGATGTCGACGCCGGCGTAGGTGATGCGGCCGGTGCGGGCGCGGGGGGAGCCGAAGATGGTCATCATCAGTGTCGACTTGCCGGCGCCGTTGGCGCCGATCAGCGTGACGATCTCTCCCTCGTGGACGTCGAGGTCGACGCCCTTCAGGGCGATGATGTTGCCGTAATAGGTCTCGACTCCGCGGACGGCGAGCAGGGGTTCGGTCACGACGCCACCTCCGCTTCGATCTCTTCGACCTCGTCGTCCTCGACGCCGAGATAGGCGGCGATGACCTTCGGATCGGCCTTCACCTCGCTCGGCGAGCCGTCGGAGATCTTGGTGCCGTAGTCGAGCACCACGACGTGATCGGAGATTTCCATGACCACGGACATGTCGTGTTCGATGAGCAAGACCGAGGTGCCCTCGTCGGAACGGATGGATCGGAGCAGCGTGTTGAGCTCGAGGCTCTCGCGCGGATTGAGGCCGGCGGCGGGTTCGTCGAGGCACAGGAGCACCGGGTCGGTGCACATGGCGCGGGCGATCTCGAGCCGGCGCTGGGCGCCGTAGGGCAGGTCGCCGGCGGGGTCGTCGGCGCGATCGATCAGGCCGATCTTGTCGAGCCAATAGGTGGCCTTCTCGATCGAGGCCTTCTCGCTCTTCTTGTAGCCGGAGAAGCCGAGGATGCCGAGGACCGACCAGCCGGACGCCAGCATCAGCGGATTGTGCTGGGCGACCAGGAGGTTCTCCAGAACCGTCATGCCCTGGAAGAGGCGGATGTTCTGGAAGGTGCGGGCGACCTTGGCGTGGGCGGAGACCTCGAAGTCGGGCATGCGCTCGAGCAGCCACAGGGACGAGCCGCCCTTGGCCCACTTGCGGCCGGAGGCCTGGGTGGCGCGGGGGAGTTCCTGCCAGATCGACTGATCGCCGTGGCGCAGCGCGATGCGGCCCTCGGTCGGCTTGTAGAAGCCGGTGATGCAGTTGAAGACCGTGGTCTTGCCGGCGCCGTTGGGGCCGATCAGGGCGGTGATGTCGCCCTGACCGACGGTGAAGGAGAGGTCGTTGATCGCGACCAGACCGCCGAAGCGCATGGTCAGGTGCTCGACCTCGAGCAGGGGGTGGGTCTGCCAGCGCGACATCAGCCGTGACCCTCCGTGACGAGCGAGCCGGACACGGCCTTGCGCTCCTTGAGGAAGGCGGTGGGCTCGCGGGTCGAGATGAGACCACGCGGTTTCCACAGCATGATGCCGACCATGGCGGCGCCGAAGAGCAGGGTGCGATACTGGGTCGGATCGAAGTCCGCGCCGAAGATCAGCTTGAGGAAGTCCATCTCACGCATCAGTTCGAAGCCGCCGACCAACGCGACCGCGGCGATCACCACGCCCCACATCGAGCCCATGCCGCCGAGAACGACGATCGCCAGGATGTTGGCCGATTCCATGAAGGTGAAGCTCTCCGGCGAGATGAAGCCCTGACGCGCCGCGAAGAACGAGCCGGCGAAGCCCGCGAACATGGCGCCGGTGGCGAAGGCCGTCAGCTTGGTGGCGGTGGTGTTGATGCCGAGCGAGCGGCAGGCGATCTCGTCCTCGCGCAGGGCCTCCCAGGCGCGGCCGATCGGCAGGCGTCTGAGTTTCGTCGTGACGAAGGCGGTGAGCAGCGCCAGGGCGAGGATCAGGTAATAGAGGAAGATCGTTCGGTGGATCGGCGAGAATTCGAGCCCGAAGGTCGCCGCGAAGCCGGTGTCGGAGGCATTGAAGGGAATGCCGAAGAGCGTCGGCCGCGGAATGCCGGAGATGCCGGCGTAACCGGAGGTGAAGTCGACCCAGTTGATCAGGATCAGCCGGATGATCTCGCCGAAGGCCAGCGTCACGATGGCGAGGTAGTCGCCGCGCAGGCGCAGCACCGGGAAGCCCAGGATGATGCCCCAGAACGACGCCAGGATGCCGGCGAGCGGCAGCAGCACCCAGAACGACAGACCGAAGGTCTTGGCGAGCAGGGCGTAGGAATAGGCGCCGACCGCGTAGAAGGCGACGTAGCCGAGATCGAGCAGGCCGGCGAGGCCGACGACGATGTTCAGGCCCCAGCCGAGCATGATGTAGATCAGGATCTGGATGCCGTAGTTGTCGATCCACTTGATCGAGCCCTGCGGCCCGAGGGCGAACAGGACGCTGATCGGGAAGACGAACAGCAGGCCGATGAAGAAGGGCGCGGCGATGCGCTCGACCGACGGCGGCAGGGCGAGCGGCGCGCGCTTCGGCTTGGCCGGGCGGCCCCAGACGAAGATCTGGAGGAGCAGGCGACCGACGACCAGGATGGCGAGCAGCGCCAGGAACAGCGGCCAGCGGGTCTGCAGGATGAGCCGATGCTCCATGTCCTGCACGGTGACGAGGCCGATGAAGGGGCCGAGGATCGCGGTGGCGATGAGGCCGGTGATCACCGCGTCCTTGAGCGTGCGCGACCAGTCGATCGACGGCGCGGTGGCGGGGGCGTCATGACTCATGGGGTCACACCTTCTCGACTTCGGGTTTGCCGAGGATGCCCTGAGGCATGAAGATCAGCACCACGACGAGGATCGAGAACGCCGCGACGTCCTTGTAGTCGATGGTGAAATAGGCCGACCAGAAGACCTCGATCAGACCGATCAGGAGGCCGCCGATGACGGCGCCGGGCAGCGAGCCGATGCCGCCGAGAACTGCGGCGGTGAAGGCCTTCACGCCGGGCGTGAAGCCGTCGGAGAAGCTCACCACGCCGTAGTAGACCATGTACATGACACCGGCGACGGCGGCGAGCGCGGCGCCCATGACGAAGGTCAGCGAAATGGTGCGGTCGACGTCGATGCCGAGCAGCGAGGCCATCTTGCGATCCTGCTCGCACGCTCTCTGCGCACGACCCAGCGGCGTCTTCTGCACCAGATACCAGAAGCCCATCAGCAGGACCGCGGTGACGGCCCAGATCATGATCTGCTTGTAGGAGATCGTGACGGAATAGATGTCGGACCGGATCAGGGTGATGACGTCGGTCAGCATCGGGGTGACCGGCTTGTTGCGCGGGCCCTGGGCGACCTGGACGAAGTTCGACAGGAAGATCGACATGCCGATGGCGGAGATCAGGGGTGCGAGACGGAAGGAGCCTCGCAAGGGCCGATAGGCGACCCGCTCGATCGTCCAGTTCCAGATCGACGTCAGGACCATGGCCGAGATCAGACAGATGAACAGTGCCAGCGCGATGGATCCGATCCCCAGCCACGTCGTGACGATGAGAAACGTGATGACCGCGATGAATGCCGACACCATGAAGACGTCGCCGTGGGCGAAGTTCACCATGCCGATGATGCCGAAGACCATCGTGTAACCGATGGCGATCAAGCCGTAGATCGACCCCAGGGTGATCCCGTTGATGAGTTGCTGAAGAAAGACTTCCATCGGGGACGTATGCTCCCATCGAAGGACGATGACGGTCGCGGGGCGACCAGTGTCGGAATGCCGCAGCGGCGCGAAGAAGAGGTTCGGCGAGAGGAGGGGCGTGAGAGCGTCCCAATTTCGCCGAGTTCGTGAGGCGCACCTTAGGATGAGACAATTCGCGTCGTCAAATCCCCTGTACAAAAGTATTTTTCTCCCGGGAACGGAGAGTGACCGGAAGAAATTTCTCGCATGGGCGGTTCGCTCGACGTCCCCTTGGTATGGCCCCAGAGCATGGCTCCCGTGCCGCGAGCGAGGGTATGAAACCGATGAAAGCGGTTTGCGCGACTTCGCCGGTCTTTCGCGTCGGCGGAGCATGTTTTTTCCGGTCGATCGGCGGGCGGTGGACGAAATGTGACGCGAGGCGGCTCGACGGGGCCGTCCGCGGCGAATCGCGCCGTCCTCGTCGCGCTGGCCGCGACCTTAGGAGTTTCTATATTCGCCTCTGTCACACTGGCGCGTACGGCTTCTCGTTCGAAAGGAGGAGCCGGCGAGCGAGGGGTGTGGGATGACGCGGGCAGCGAGGAAGAGCGTGGTCGTCGAGAGCGCGGACAGGGAGACGTCGGTGGAAGTTTCGGGCGCCGATTATCGCGATGCGATGAGCCGGGTCGCCGGAGCGGTGCACGTGATCACCACCGACGGGGCGGCCGGCCCGGGCGGGGCGACGATGACGGCGGTGACCTCGGTCTCCGACGCGCCGCCGACGGTTCTGATCTGTCTCAACCGGACCGGGCGCCTCGCCACCATCCTGCGCCGGAACGGGGTCTTCTGCGTCAACACGCTGTTCGCCGGGGAGGAGGCGCTCGCCGGGGTCTTCGCCGGCGTCGGGGGGATCGATCATCCCGACCGTTTCGCGCACGGCTCCTGGACGCGGGCGGCGACCGGAGCTCCGGTCCTGACCGACGCGCGGGCGGCGTTCGATTGCCGGGTGACGGCGAGCGAGGACGTCGGCTCGCACACGGTGATCTTCGGCACCGTCCAGGCGGTGCGCGTCGGGGCGGCGCGTCCGGCGTTGCTCTACGTCGACCGGACCTATCGCGTGTTGCCGCCGCTCTGAGCGGGGCCTATCTCGCGCTCAATCGATCCAGGCGACCTCGCGGCTCGTGAGGGCGAGCGCGAGATCGAAGAAGGCGAAGCGCGTCAGCGCGGTGCGCAGCGCCGGGCGGATGGTGCGGGGAATGTCCTCCTCGCGGTCGACGACGCGGGCGAATTCGACCGCGAACCACTCGGCGGCGAGGACGAAGACCGAGCGCGGGAAGCCGCCGTCGACCAGCCGCGGGCCGATCTTCTCGGCGTAATGGGCGCGAATGGCGGGAAAATCGGCGGCGAGCAGCAGGCGCCAATGATTGGTGCGCAGCATCTTGAGATCGTCGATCCGGTCGGCGCGCATCAGGGGGGCGAGATCGCTCGCCGCGAGATGGGCGTAATAGGCGTCGACAACCTCGCCGAGATGACGGGCGAGCGGCATGGAATGGGCGCGGACCAGCTCGACGGTGCGCGTGTCCATTCCGAAATTGCGCATGTGGGCGACCAGTTCTACGGGCATGACGGCGTCCCCCCGGTTGTTCGTCGCATCGTTCATTGTGTCACGGGTCGCGGCTCGGCTCATCGGGAGGAACCCGATCGCGTTCGAATGTCACGGGGGCCCTCGACGCGGCGTCGTGGAGCGGGCGCGGCCGTTGCGAGCCGGCGCGAATCGGTCCATCCCGACGATCGGGTGCAAGGGAGTTCGATCATGTTCGGGCGTGGCATGCGCGGTCTCGCGATCGCGATCTGGGTGGTCTCGGGGGCGACGGGGGCGGCGCGCGCCGACGACGGCGCGATCGCCGAGGGCCGCAAGATCGCCATGGATGCCTGCGCGCCGTGCCACGCGATCGGCCCGACCGGCGACAGCGCCGACGCGAAGGCGCCGCGCTTCCGCGAGCTCGGGCGCAAATATCCGGTCGAGAGCCTCGAGGAGGCGCTGGCCGAAGGCGTCGTGGTCGGCCATCCCGAGATGCCGCAGGTCAAGATGACGGAACGCGAGATCGCGGTGTTCCTCGCCTATCTGAAGTCGGTTCAGGTGCCCTGACCACGCCCGCCCGAGCCGACGGCGCGGCGTCGCCGTGGCGATCGTGGCCGAGCGGCCGCCGTCGCGGCCGGGGTCCGGCGGTCGCCATGGCGCTCGGGGTCAGGTGACGGTGAAGGTGCCCATCATGCCGCCGTCCTCGTGTTCGAGCATCTGGCAGCGATAGACGAAGGGCGCGGCCGGATCGGCGCGCTCGGTGAAGGTCACCAGCAGCTCGGCGCTGTTCTCCACCAGGACGGTGTCCTTGAGGCCGGCGTTCCACAGTTTCGGCCGGTCGCCGTCCTCGCTCAGCACGCGGAAGTGGGCGCCGCTCAGGTGGAACGGGTGGGCCATGTCGGGCGTGACGATCTCCCAGATCTCGGTGGCGCCGAGGCGCACCTGCTCGTCGACACGGCCGGCTGCGAAGCGCTTGCCGTTGATGGTGAGGCGCGGTGGCGGGCCGAGGGCGGCGGGATCGATGCCGCCGACGGGCGCCCCGACGGTGGGGCCGGGCTCGGCGTCGACGGCGGTGGCGCGCGCGGCGTGATCGCGTCCGGCGACGCCGGTCGCGACCTCGATGCCCGGGCGCACGCGCAGGTCGAACCGGCGGCGGGGCATGCCCAGCGTCGAACGCGGCAGGGCGGGCAGGGTCGCGAGCGCCTTCGGCCGGGTCAGTGCGGGGCCGTCGGCGCGGAGGGTCTCGAAGGCGAGGACGCCGGTCGGGCCGGTCAGGACGTCCGGGACCACGGTCACGGCGTGACCGAGGCGGAACTCGTGCGGATCGGGCTCGGTGACGAGCGCGACCGCGCCGACCGCGAAATCGACCAGGATCTCGGCGCGCTCGCCGGGGGCGAGCGGCAGGAAGGTCAGTTCGACCGGAACGTCGAGGAAGCCGGCGTCGGTGGCGATCAGATGGAAGGCGCGGCGGTCCTCGAAGGCGAGGCGCCAGGTCCGGGCGCTCGACGCGTTGAGGAGGCGCAGGCGCACCAGTCGTTCCGGTACCCGGGCGACGGCGCCGGCGACACCGTTGACGATCGGCGTGCGGCCTCGGAACCCGTGCCGGAGCGAGGCCTCGGGCGGCGGCAGGACCGGCCGGCCGGCCTCGTCGAAGTCGCGATCCTGGAGCACCAGCGGCAGATCGTCGACGCCCCAGGTCGAGGGCAGGCCGAGCGTGGCGGCGATCTCGTCCTCGACGACGAGGAGGCCGGCGAGCCCGTCGTGGAGGTCGCGCGCCGCGCGGCCGGGGACGTGGGCGTGATACCAGAGCGTGGCGGCGGGCTGGTCGACGGCGAGCGACGCCTCCCAGCTCGCGCCGGGGGCGATCAGCGGGACGGCGCCGCCGTCGAAACGGCCCTCGACCAGGAGGCCGTGCCAATGGACGTTGGTCGGGCGGTCGAGGCGGTTGACGAGGCGGATCCGCGCGGTCTCGCCGCGTTTCAGCTTGAGCGCGGGGCCCATGTAGCCACCGCCGTAGCCGGCGACCGCGACCGGCCGATCCTTCAGGAAGGCGTGGGTGGCGGGTTCGGCGACGAGGTCGTGGACGGTGCCGGGGGCGATTTCGACCAGGGGCGGAACGGGGAGGGGCGTCGTCTCGGCGCCACCTCGCGCCTGCGTCTCGGCGGTGGCGCGCCTGCGGGCGGCGGCGGCGGCGGGGCCGGCGAGGCCGATCAGACCGACGGCGGTTCCCGCGAGGAGCGCGCGACGCGTGAGGCGGGGACGGGTCGATGACATCTCGGAACTCGGGTTCGGTGAAGCGAATCGGATGAGGGCGGATCTCCCACGTTCGCGCGGGTCTGTGTGAGGGATGAGGCGAAAGCGAGGCCGCCCCGCCGGAGCCGGGCGGCGCGAGCCTCAGGCGGCGGCGATCGACTTCAGGAAGCGATCGATCTCACCGGCGAGATCCTCGGCGCGGTGGCCGAGGTCACCGGCGAGGCGGCCGACGTCGCCGGCCATGGCGCCGACGTCGCCGGCGGTGTGGGACGCGCCCTCGATCGCCTCGGCGCCGGTCCGCGACTCGTTGGTGGCGTGGTGCATGCCCTCGGCGATGGAGGTGACGGCGGCGCTCTGTTCGGCCATCGCGGTGGCGACGGCCTCGGCGATGGCGGCCATCTGGTTGATGGTTTCGTCCACTGTGCCGACGGCGGTGACGGCCTCGCCGGAGGCATCGCGGATCGCGGTGACCTGGGCGGCGATGTCCTCGGTGGCGCGGGCGGTCTGGGTGGCGAGCGCCTTGACCTCGCCGGCGACGACGGCGAAGCCGCGTCCGGCGTCCCCGGCGCGGGCTGCCTCGATGGTGGCGTTGAGGGCGAGGAGGTTGGTCTGTTCGGCGATGTCGCGGATGAGGCCGACGACGTCGCCGATGCGGCGGGCGAGATCGGCGAAGGTGCCGAGGTGCTCGGCGGTGCGACGGGTCTGGGCGACGGCGGTCTGGGCGACCTCGGCGGAGGTGCGGGTGCGCGCGGCGATCTCGGCGATCGAGGCGGCGAGTTCCTCGGTCGCGCCGCCGGCGGCGGTGATGTCGCGGCCGGCGTTCTCCACCGAGGCGCGCGCCCGGCCGGCACCGTCGCCGACGAGGACGGCGGCCTGATCGAGACGGCCGGCGGAGCGGTCGAGGTCGCCGGCGGTGGCGCGGATCGACTGGAGCACCGCGCTGGTGGAGGTCTCGAAGCGGCGGGCGGCGGCGTCGATCGATTCGGCGCGGCGCGAGCGATCCTCGGCCTCGTGGATCTGGTCGGCGGAGAGCCGGTCGCGCTCGACGGCGCTGTCGCGGAAGACCACCACGGCGCGGGCCATGGCGCCGATCTCGTCGCCGCGCTCGACGTCGGCGACGGTGGCGCGGTGATCGCCGGCGGCGATCGTGTCCATCGACTGCTTGAGGCGGCCGAGCGGGCGCAGGATCGAGCGCGCGGTCAGGATGGAGAGCACCAACGAGGCGGCGAGGGCGGCGAGAATGGTGGCGACGAGAGCGATCTGCGTGCGTCGGCGGCCGGCGGCGAGGTCGGAGTCGGCGGTGGCGAGCCCGGCGGCGGAGAAGGTCTCGATCTTGGCCATCACCGGCAGCATCAGGTCGATGGTGTCGAGCACACGGTCGCGTTCGAGGACGGCGTCGCCGGTCGCGGTCATCCAGTTCTGGACGGCTTCGGCATGGGTGGCGACGGCGGTGGCGACGGCCTTGCGGGTGTCCTCGTCGAAGCCGGCCCGGGGCAGCGCGCGGGTGATGCGGCCGATCGAGGCGTCGACGCCGCCGAGCGCGGACTGGTCGAGGGTCACGCCGTAGCGCCAGCGGTCGGCGCGCAACTGGGCGAAGGCCTGGGCGAGGCGGAAGGCGCCTTCGCCGCCCTCGCCGAGGGTGAGCGAGCGGATCGGCCGCTCGACGGCGTCGGCGGTCTCGGCGACGAGGCCGTTGAGGCCCTCGGTCGGCGTCCAGCCGATGCGGCCGAGCGTGGTCTCGAGCGGGGTGAAACGCTCGAGCGCCGTGGCGAAGCCGTCGCCGAGGGCGGAGGTCTCGTCGGCGATGTCGCGCGCCAGCGCCAGCCCGACGAGCCGGTCGATGTCGGCGCGGGCGATCCGGGCGCGGTCGTGGATACGGTCGGCGATCAGCTTGTTGCGATCGGCGGCGAGGGTGACCACACCCGAGCGCAATTCGAGGACGTCGGAGCGGATGTCGCGGACGACGGTGGCGAGCGCCGAATAGGCGTCGCGCCGTTCGATCGCGGCGTCGAGATCGCGGTTGCCCACCCACACGAACCCACCGGCGCCGCCGAGGCCGGCGATGGAGACGAAGGCGAGGGCCCAGATTCGGGTCTTGATCGACACCGAGGGAAAGACCCCTCGCGATGCGGCGACTTTCTGGCTCGAACGCATGGAACACTCCGGTGGCAGTCGATCCGACGGCGGCTCGTTCTGATGGTCGAAGTGTGTGGAGTGAGCATTAACAAGGGTTTACGCTTCCCCTGCGGAACTTTGGCCGTGCAGTGGTGAAATTTCGTGCAAATTCGAGTCCGAGCAACCGGGAGGAGGGGTCGGGCCCGGTCCGGGGCGGAAATCGGCCGGGGGAAACGCGAAAGAGGCGGCCTTTCGGCCACCTCTCGCACTCTTTCGATTCGGTGGTCTTCCGATCGTCGATCAGAAGTCCATGCCGCCACCGAAGTCGGGCTTGCCCGACTTCGGCACTTCAGTGATGGGCGGCTCTCATGGTCTTCCGATCGTCGATCAGAAGTCCATGCCGCCACCGAAATCGGGCTTGCCCGACTTCGGCACTTCAGTGATGGGCGGCTCTCATGGCCTTCCGATCGTCGATCAGAAGTCCATGCCGCCCATGCCACCGGCCGGCATGGCCGGAGCGGCGTCCTTCTTGGGCTTCTCGGCGATCATCGCCTCGGTGGTGATCAGCAGGCCGGCGACCGAGGCCGCGTCCTGGAGGGCGCAACGCACCACCTTGGCCGGGTCGATCACGCCGAAGGCGAACATGTCGCCGTACTGGCCGGTCTGAGCGTTCCAGCCGAAGGAGGCGTCGGCGTTCTCGAGGATCTTGCCGACCACGATCGAGCCGTCGTCACCCGCGTTGAGGGCGATCTGGCGGGCCGGGGCGGTGATCGCCTTGCGGACGATCTCGACGCCGGTCTTCTGGTCGGCGTTGGCGGTCACGACGGCGTCGAGCGAGGCGAGGGCGCGCAGCAGGGCGACGCCGCCGCCCGGCAGGATGCCTTCCTCGACGGCGGCACGGGTGGCGTGCATCGCATCGTCGACGCGGTCCTTCTTCTCCTTGACCTCGATCTCGGTGGCGCCGCCGACGCGGATCACCGCGACGCCGCCGGCCAGCTTGGCGAGACGCTCCTGGAGCTTCTCGCGATCGTAGTCGGAGGTGGTCTCCTCGATCTGGGCCTTGATCTGGGCGACGCGGGCGTCGATGTCGGCCTTGGCGCCGGTGCCGTCGACGATCGTGGTGTTCTCCTTCTCGATCGTCACCTTCTTGGCGCGGCCGAGCATGTCGAGGGTCACGGTCTCGAGCTTGATGCCGAGATCCTCGGAGATCACCTGGCCGTTGGTCAGGATGGCGATGTCCTCGAGCATGGCCTTGCGGCGATCACCGAAGCCCGGCGCCTTGACGGCGGCGATCTTCAGGCCGCCACGCAGCTTGTTGACCACGAGGGTGGCGAGCGCCTCGCCCTCGACGTCCTCGGCGATGATGAGGAGCGGACGGCCGGTCTGCACGACGGCCTCGAGGATCGGCAGCATCGCCTGGAGCGACGACAGCTTCTTCTCGTGGATGAGGATGTAGGGCTCCTCGAGCTCGGCGCGCATCTTGTCGGTGTTGGTGACGAAGTAGGGCGAGAGGTAGCCGCGGTCGAACTGCATGCCCTCGACGACGTCGAGTTCGGTGACGAGCGACTTGGCTTCCTCGACGGTGATGACGCCCTCGTTGCCGACCTTCTGCATCGCTTCCGCGAGGAAGGCGCCGATCTCGGTGTCGCCGTTGGCGGAGATGGTGCCGACCTGGGCGATCTCCTCGTTGGAGGTCACCTTCTTGGCGCGGGCCTGGAGGTCGGCGACGATGGCGGCGGTGGCGAGGTCGATGCCGCGCTTCAGATCCATCGGGTTCATGCCGGCGGTGACCGCCTTGGCGCCTTCCTTGACGATGGCCTGGGCGAGAACGGTCGCGGTGGTGGTGCCGTCACCGGCGAGGTCGTTGGTCTTCGAGGCCACTTCGCGCACCATCTGGGCGCCCATGTTCTCGAACTTGTCCTCGAGCTCGATCTCCTTGGCGACCGACACACCGTCCTTGGTGATGCGCGGCGCGCCGTAGGACTTCTCGATGACGACGTTGCGGCCCTTGGGGCCGAGGGTGACCTTCACCGCGTTGGCGAGGATGTCGACGCCGCGCAGCATCTTCTCGCGCGCATCGATGGAGAATTTGACGTCCTTGGCAGCCATTGTGGCCTACTCCTGAATTGAGAACGGGGTCGGTGAGAGAAGAGCGGTCCGGGGGCTCCGGCGCGCGGCCGAGCCGGTCGCCGTCAGGCGACGATGCCCAGGATGTCGCTCTCCTTCATGATCAGGAGATCCTGACCGTCGATCTTGACCTCGGTGCCGGACCACTTGCCGAACAGCACCTTGTCGCCGGCCTTCACCTCGAGGGCGACGAGCGCGCCCTTCTCGTCGCGGGCACCCGGGCCGACGGCGACGACTTCGCCTTCCTGCGGCTTCTCCTGGGCGGTGCCGGGGATGATGATGCCGCCGGCGGTCTTCTGCTCGGCTTCGATGCGCTTGACGACGACCCGATCGTGCAGCGGTCGGAACTTCATGGAACTCATCCTCCAATCGAGGGACAGTTGAGTGGGCGGGACCCGGATGGGCTCCCGACTGGCCGGCCTCACGTCCCGCCGCTCGATACGGAGGACCCTCCGGAGAGCGAGGCGCGGTGCCGGTGGCGATCATCTGGGAGAGATCGCCGCCGGGATCAAGAGGGCCACGCAAAAAAATTGGCACTCCCCACCAGGGAGTGCCAGCACGGTGAACGGCGTCGACCCGGTCCTCGCGCGTCTCAGGACCGGGCGAGGGCGACGGCGAGATCGAAGGCGGCGAGATCCGTGAAGACCGCCTCGGCGCCGTCGAAGCCTTCGTGGGCGGTATAGAGCGAGGGCGCGACGATCGTGCGCAGGCCGGCGGCGGTCGCGGCGGCGAGGCCGTTGGCGGAATCCTCGAGGGCGAGGCAGGCCTCGGCCGGCAGGCGCAGATCGTCGAGGGCGCGGAGATAGGCATCGGGTGCCGGTTTCTTGGCCACCACGTCCTCGCCGCAGATCGCCACCTCGAAGAGCGACGGGCCGTCGGGACCGAAGGTCGCCGGCAGCAGCGCGTCGACGTTGGCGCGCGAGGTGGTGGTGGCGATCGCCAGTCGCAGGCCGCGCGCCCGGGCCTCTTCGACCAGCGTCGCGACGCCGGGGCGCAGGGCGCAGGCGCCGGAGCGCACGATCTCGCCGTAGACCGTGTTCTTGGCGGCATGGAGGGTGGCGATCTCGGCGTCGGAGAGCGCGGGGGCGTCGGCGCCGAGCCTCTCCAGCCATCGACGGATGCGCTCCTTGCCGCCGGTCACCTTCAGGAGTTCGCGGTAGAGGTCGACGTCCCAGACCCAGGGCAATCCCGCCTCGGCGAAGGTCCGGTTGAAGGCCGCGCGGTGGACCTCCTCGGTCTCGGCGAGGGTTCCGTCGACGTCGAAGATCAGGGCGGCGATCGGCATGGCGTCTTCTCTCCCGGGCTTTTTCGCGACGGTGTCGCGCCGCGCGGCGTGCGGCAAGCGCGCCGTCGTCGCAGGGGCGCCGGGGAGGGCGCGCGGGAGATTGGCAGCAGTCTCGGTCGATGGCTGCCAAGTCATTGATGGTAAAGGTTTATAAACGGTATCACGCTTGCATGGAACAGGGCGGCGACACGTTCCGTCGCGCCGTTCACGAGGAGGGTCATTCCATGCCGGAGCCGCGTATCGACGATGCCTTCCGCCGTCAGTTGGAAGGGTATTCTCTCACCACCGCTCATATTCTCTATCGGATGCCGGACTGCCGGGCTCTGCTGCAGAGCTACGTCTGGCAGGACTACGACATGGCGCCGAAATTCCCGCAGCTCGAGAAGTTCCTCGAGTTCTGGGAGCGCGAACTCGACGGGCCGATCCACTCGGTCGAGGTGACGCATGCCCAGATGATCGCGGCGTCGGAATGGAAGCGCGTCGACGGGATCTTCCGTCTGCATTGAAACGGGCGGGGCGTCGGTCCGCGACGCCCCGATCCGGCCGTCAGCGGGGGGTGACGCCGTAGGGCGGGCGCGGGATGTCCTGATGCGCCTTGCGCAGCGCCGCCGACCAGCGCTCGCGCAGGTCGTGGAAATAGGGCTCGCCCTGTTCGATGCGGTGGTTCAGCTCGGCGCGGATGTCGTCGCGGCGGATCACGGCGAGGTCGATCGGCATGCCGACGCCGAGATTCGAGCGCATGGTGCTGTCCATCGAGATCAGACCGAGCTTCAGCGCGTCCTGGAGGTCGTAGTCGTATTTGACGGCGCGATCGAGGATCGGCTTGCCGTATTTGTGCTCGCCGATCTGCAGATAGGGCGTGTCGATGGTCGCCTCGATGAAGTTGCCGGCGGCGTAGATCATGAAGAGGCGGAGACGGCCGTCCCGGATCTGACCGCCGAGCAGCATGGTGACGTCGAAGGTCAGGTTCTTCTTCTCGAGCATCGGCCCGTCGAGCCGCCACACCTCGCGGATGGCGCGGCCGACCAGTTGGGCGCAGCGGAACATCGAGGTCTGATTCCAGATCGTCTCGGTCTCGCCGGTCTCGGGGTTCTCGAGCCCTTCCGTGATCAGCGAGATCACCGACTGGGAGATGGCGAGATTGCCGGCCGTGGCGATGGTGACGATGCGGTCGCCGGGCTTTTCGAAGACGTTGAGTTTGCGGAAGGTGGCGATGTTGTCCAATCCCGCGTTGGTGCGGGTGTCGGCGATCATCACCAGGCCCTCACGGACCAGAATTCCCACGCAATAGGTCATCGCACCGTCCTTCGATGGCGAATTTCGTCACGCCGCCGTCACGGCCGACGACGAGGCGGGGGGACCATAGGGAAGGCGCGTGCGATGCGCAACCGGCCGAAAACCGGGCCTTTCCCGAATCGTATACGGGTGTGGCGCCGGTGCCCGGGTCAGGCCTGAGAAATCTCGCGCACGGTGACGCGGGTCTCCACCGTCTCCTCGCCGAAGGAGGTGCGGACGCCGCGGATCGCCCGGGTGTCGAGGCTGTCGAGGCCGACGGCGAGGCGCACCCAGCGATCGGTCGGACAGCAGTTCTCGGCCGCGTCGAAGCCGACCCAGCCGAGGGCGGGGCCGAGATGGGCCTCGATCCAGGCATGGGGCGCGTCGCCGACCGGCACCTCGGGATCGTAGAGGAAGCCGGAGACGTAGCGGGCGGGGATGTCGAGCGCGCGGGCGGCGGCGGCGAAGAGATGGGCGAGATCTTCGATCGTGCCGGCCTTCTCCGCCAGGACCTCGTGCGGCAGGCGGCTTCCGGCGGCGGGATCGACGGCGATGGTCTCGTTGAGCCGGTCCATCATGCGATGAAGGCGGCCGAGCCGCTCCCCGTCGCCCTCGGCGGCGAGGGCCTCGGCGAAGGCGCGGGTCGGGGCCTCGATCGGGGTCCGGCCGGTTTCGCGGCGGAACACGGTCAGCGGCAGGCGCTCACGGGTGGTGTGGAGGATACCGGCGGTGTCCTCGGTCACCACTTCGCCGGAGGCGACGATCGACAGTTCGTCGATCGGCCCGTCGATGGAGAAGGAATGGGTGAGGTTGCCGAAGGCGTCCTCGACCGGGGCGAGCCGGCAGTCCTGGGACACGTCGATGCGCCAACTGTCGATCAGTTGGTTGTCGGTGTTGCGCGGGGTCAGACGGAGCGTCTGGATGGCGCGGACGGCGGGATTTTCGAAACGGTAGACCGTCTCGTGAGTGATGGCGAGGCGCATGGTTCAGACCAGGTACTGTTCGGTGATCAGCGCACCGAGCCGGCTGTTGTCGGCGACGAATTCGGCGAGGAACTCGTGCAGGCCGCCGGCGATGATCGTGTCGATGTCGGTACTCTCGAGCCGGGTGAAAGTCGAGCGGGCGGCGCGCTGGGAGGCGCCCTGACGGCCGTAGCCCTGCGCGATCTGGTCGAGATTGCGGGTGAGGCTGGCGTAGCAGGCGGCGAGCGAGCGCGGCATCTGTGTGTTGAGGATCATCAGGTCGGCGACGAGCCACGGCTTGAGGCTCTGTCGGTAGACCCAGTGATAGGAGGTCTGGGCGGAGACCGCGCGCAGGATCGACGACCATTGGAAATAGTCGATGCCGCCGCCGACATGGCTCTCGGGCGGCAGGAGCACATGATATTTCACGTCGATCAGGCGGGCGGTCGCGTCGGCGCGCTCGATGAAGACGCCGAGGCGGGAGAACCAGTAATTGTCGTTCCTGAGCATGGTGCGATAGGCGGAGCCGTCGAAGGCGAGCGAGGTCCGCTTCACGAAGCGCAGGAAGTCGGCGAGCTGGGAGAGATCGAGCTCGCCGGGGCCGTAGTTCTTCAGCTCGAGCCAGGCGGAGTTGATGGTCTCCCACATCTCGGCGGTGAGCGCGGTGCGCACGGCGCGGGCATTGAAGCGCGCCACCTCGAGGCAGTTCTTGATCGAGGACGGGTTGGCCGGCGAGAAGGCGAGGAAGTCGACCGCGGATTCGGCGGTCGGATCCTCGCCGTAGACGTCCTTGAACGCGGAGAGGCAGCCGGTGGCGGCGAGGGCGGATTCCCACTCGTTGGTCGAGGCGCCGTAGCCGGAGGGCAGCGTGGCGAGGCGGGAGGCGGTGTCGATGATGCGCGCCGTGTTCTCGGCGCGTTCGACGTAGCGGGAGAGCCAGAAGAGACTGTCTGCAGTGCGGCTGAGCATGGGCGGTTCCTCGAAAGGCGATGCGCGCTTTCGGCAGGTCGGTTCAGACGAGGGGGGCGGACTGCTGCTGCTGGTGCTGCTGGGCGACCTTGGGCGAGGCGACGTCGACCACCCAAGTGTCCTTGGTGCCGCCGCCCTGGCTGGAATTGACCACCAGCGAACCCTCCTGGAGGGCGACGCGGGTGAGGCCGCCGGGCACGATGCGCACGCCGTCGGCGCCGTTCAGCACATAGGGGCGCAGGTCGACGTGACGGGGCGCGATGCCCTCGTCGACGAAGGTCGGGCAGGTCGACAGCGCCAGCGTCGGCTGGGCGATGAACTTCTCCGGATGGGCCTTCAGCTTGGCGCGGAAGGCCTCGATCTTGGCCTTGTCGGCCTTGGGGCCGACCAGCATGCCGTAGCCGCCGGAACCGTCGACCTCCTTCACCACGAGATCGGGGAGGTTGTCGAGCACGTGCTTCAGCGCGTCCGGCTCGCGGCAGCGCCAGGTCGGCACGTTGTTCAGGATGGCGTCCTTGCCGGTATAGAAGCGGATGATCTCCGGCATGTAGGAATAGACCGCCTTGTCGTCGGCGACGCCGGTGCCGACCGCGTTGGCGAGCGTCACGTTGCCGGCGCGATAGGCCGAGATCAGGCCGGGCACGCCGAGGATCGAATCCGGACGGAAGGTCAGCGGATCGATGAAGTCGTCGTCGATGCGGCGGTAGATCACGTCGACGCGCTTCGGCCCCTCGGTCGTGCGCATGTAGACCACGTTCTCGCGCACGTAGAGGTCGGAGCCCTCGACCAGCTCGGTGCCGAGCTTGTCGGCGAGGAAGGAGTGCTCGTAATAGGCGGAATTGAAGGGGCCGGGGGTGAGCAGGCAGACGTTGGGGTCGGCCGAGGCGGTGCGCGGCGCCATCGATTTCAGCGTCGCCAGCAGCTCGTCGGCGTAGTTCTCGACCGGGGCGATGCGATGGTGCGAGCACAGTTCCGGGAAGAGCCGCAGCATCACCTCGCGGTTCTCCAGCATGTAGGAGACGCCGGAGGGGGTGCGGGCGTTGTCTTCCAGAACGTAGAACGTGTCGGGGTCGACGCGGACGAGGTCGATGCCGGCGATCGACACCCAGATGTCGTGGGGCAGGGAAATCCCCTGCATTTCAGGGCGATAGCAGGGGTTCTTGTAGACGAGGTCTTCCGGAATGATGCCGGCCTTGACCACCTCGCCCTTCGAATAGACGTCCTTCAGGAACATGTTGAGCGCGGTGACGCGCTGGCGCAGGCCTTCGGCCAGCTTCTCCCATTCGGGGCGGGCGATGACGCGCGGCACGATGTCGAAGGGGATCAGGCGTTCCTCGCCCTCGGCGTCGCCATAGACGTTGAAGGTGATGCCGATGCGGCGGAACAGCAGCTCCGCCTCGTGCTGGCGCTGGGTCAGGATCTCGGCGGGGGTATCGCGCAACCAGTTCGCGACGATTTCGTAACCGGGCCGCACCTCGGTACCGAATGCGGACATCTCGTCAAAGGCCGTGGCCACCATCGACTTCGCGTCTCCTCGCGGTTCGCAGATCCGAAGCATGCTGCGAGGATCATATTCGGCTGCCGAAAAGAGCCGCGCAAGCGGCTTGGAGCGGCAGGAAAATACGCATATCGGCCGATATTGCATAGACTTGCAGCGCGATGCCCAAGATTTGAGCGAAAATGGAGCGGCATTTCCGGTGACGTCGGGATGCCGGCGCCCGCTACCGATCGGGGTCGTGGGGCGTGGGGCGGTGCCCGGGTCTGCGAGCACGATCGGGGAAATGTTCCCGGTCCGAAATCGCGTGTGATGATCGTGTGAGCGAAAGATACATGGAATGCGGGTATGTTCCACACCGACTTCACGGACATCGAAACACGAGCCCTTCGGAGCCGTCTCTCCGGCGATCGGGTGATCCTGGCGGGGCTCCGGCTGCTCCTCCTGCTCGAATGGCGGGCGAACTTCGATCCCGCTCAGCCCCGCGACGGCCTGGGCCGTTGGACCGGCACCGGGTGGTCGTCGACGGCCCGGCTCGGCGATCCCGACGCCGAGACGCCGGACGCAGGGGCGGACGGACGGGTTCGGGTGGCGGGGCCGTTCGACTGGGGGCCGGTGGATTTGAGATTTGAGGAAGGCTACGAAGGGGGGCATACGATAGCGAGACATGTCGGAAAGACTTCTGACGAGCTCGCCGCGCGGGTTGCTTGGGAGGCTTCGCGGTCGGACCGCATTCCTCGCAAGGGATGGCGGGCCGGCACATTTTCATCGCTGGCATCCGCAAACGATCTCGTCGGGCGCGCGCTCGAAGCCAATGCGTCGATCGTCGCGGCAGTCGGCTCGGGAGTTCTTCCCAATGCACCAATCAAATACAATTTTGGTCGAACGACGGGCTTTGAGGCTCATTTGGATACGAAAGTCGGTCCCGTTCATTTTCGTGAAACGAATGGAATCCACGTCTACATCATTCACGATTCGAATTTGCTGAAGGGATTCCGTATCCACACGGCCTATCCGATCAGCATGGACTGAAAGAGGTGATCATGTTGGTTCCCGAGTCTTTCAAGCGGTCGACGGACGGCTTCTATCAGGGGTCTATCGAATACGATGGACGATCGATCGACGAACTCGTCGCGAGTGGCGTGGGCATCGTGCCGCAGAGCCAATGCAAATCGCTCCTCGATTGGCTCGACGAGCTCGTCCGAGCCGACCCCACGGTCGTTGCGGCGGCTTGGTCGGCGTCGGGCTGCGAGTACGATTGGGAAGACCCGGAATACATCCGTGAGATCGTGCGCCGGATGCGTGACCTCGTCGCCGAACGGGTCGCCACGGGCGGCGGCGGCATGCCGGGGTGAGGAGGGCGACGGATGTCCGATGCTCGCCGCCGGACGTCGGGGTCGAGATCGCGGCCGCGGGGACGTCGGAGCGGGGCTTCCCCCCCGAGGGCGCGCGCGCCCGGGACCTCGGCTCCGGTCGTCGACGCGGAGAGGCCTCCTCTGCCAGGGGCGACCCCATCGAGGCCATATACGAGAGGCCTCGTTCCTGTTCTTCTGTCGTTCGTCTCGCCGCAGCCGGCGTGCGCGGGAGACGATCGTCCATCTCGGCTCCGGCCCGAAACTCAGATCAGCTGCAGCCCCTTCAGGCTCGCGTGGCCCTCCCGGCCGACGATGACGTGGTCGTGGACGGCGATGCCGAGGGGCCGGGCGATGTCGACGATCTGGCGAGTCATCTGGATGTCGGCGTTCGAGGGCGTCGGGTCGCCGGAGGGGTGGTTGTGGACGAGGATGATCGCGGAAGCCGAGAGTTCCAGCGCCCGTTTGACGATCTCGCGCGGGTAGACGGGCGTGTGGTCGACGGTGCCGGTCTGTTGCACCTCGTCGGCGATCAGGCCGTTGCGCTTGTCGAGGAAGAGAATGCGGAACTGTTCGCGGGTCTCGAAGGCCATCGCCGAGCGGCAATAGTCGAGCACCTGGGACCAGGACGAGAGAACCGTCTTCTTGCGCACCTCGCCCTTGGCCATGCGCAGGCCACTGGCGCGGACGAGCTTCAGGTCGGTCGCCACCGCCTCGCCGATGCCCGGCACCTCGGTCAGACGCTCGACCGGCGCGGCGAGCACCTCGGCGAAGGAGCCGAAGCGGCGGATCAGCTCCTTGGCGAGCGCCTTGACGTCGCGGCGCGGGATCGAGCGGAAGAGCAGGAGCTCGAGCAGCTCGTAATCCGGCAGAGCGTCGGCGCCGGCGTCGCGGAAGCGCGCCTTGAGGCGTTCGCGGTGACCATGGCGATGGTCGATCGGTTCGGCATCGGGCGGGTCGCCGCCCGCGATCTCGTCGAAACCGCCCATCGCTCCACCCCCGATTCGAGCCGCTTCCGGCTTCATCCTCAGACGACGTAGGGCGGCTTGTGAAGCCCCTTCGGCGAGAAGGTGAAGACCTCGCAGCCGGTCTCGGTGACGCCGAGCATGTGCTCGAACTGCGCGGAGAGCGAACGGTCGCGGGTGACCGCCGTCCAGCCGTCGGAGAGCACCTTCACGTGCGGGCGGCCGAGGTTCACCATCGGCTCGATGGTGAAGACCATGCCGGGCTTCAGCGGCACGCCCTCGCCGGGTTCGCCGTAGTGGAGGATGTTCGGCGTGTCGTGGAAGAGACGCCCGATGCCGTGGCCGCAGAAGTCGCGCACCACCGAGCAGCGCTCGCTCTCGACATAGGTCTGGATGGCGTGGCCGATGTCGCCGGTGGTGTTGCCCGGCTTCACGGCGGCGATGCCGAGCAGCAGGCTCTCGTAGGTGACGTCGATCAGGCGCAGGCCGGCGCGCTTCACCTCGCCGATCGGGTACATGCGCGACGAATCCCCGTACCAGCCGTCGAGGACGAAGGTGACGTCGATGTTGACGATGTCGCCGTCGCGAAGCGGCTTGTCGTTGGGGATGCCGTGGCAGACCACGTGGTTGATCGAGGTGCAGACCGACTTGTTGTAGCCGCGATAGTTCAGCGTCGCCGGTTGGGCGCCGCGATCGACCGCATAGGCGAAGATGAAGTCGTCGATCTCCTGGGTGGTCACGCCGGGGCGGGCCAGTTCGGTGACCGCGTCGAGGCATTCGGCGGCGAAGCGTCCCGCCTTGCGCAGGCCTTCGAAGGCCTCCGGGCCATAGAGGCGGATCGCGCCGGTGTTCTTGAGGGGGGCGGTGGCGTCGTCGACGTAGGTGACCATGGAACGTCCGATGTCTTGGGCTCGCGGGGGACGCGAGGCACAGGTGGGCGCGTCCGGGTTTCTATTTATAGGCTCTGACGGCGCTTTCCAGAACGAATTGCGACATTCCAGCCGCGCGTCACGGGTCGACCGCGATTTCCGCGCGTATCTCGATCCCCTCCGGGCTCGTGGCGCAGGCGAGCACGAGGCGCTCGACGCCGCGATCGCGCGCCTCCCGCCAGCCCTCGGCATAGGCCGGATCGACGTCGGCGGCGAGGGCGAAACGGTCGCAGTCGGGACGGTTCACCAGATAGACCATCACGGCGCGGTCGCCCATCGCCACTCGAGCCGAGAGTTCGTCGAGGTGCTTGGCGCCGCGCGTCGTCACCGCGTCGGGGAATTCGGCGAGGCCGGGGACGCGCGACAGGGTGGTGTTCTTCACCTCGACCCAGCAGCGGCCCTTCGCCGGATCCTCGAGCAGGATGTCGACGCGGGAGTTCTTCCCGTATTTGACCTCGCGGCGCAGGGTCGCGAAACCGGCGAGGGAAGGGATCCGGCCGAGGGCGATCGCCTCGGCGACGATCGCATTGGGGCGGGAGGTGTCGATGCAGACGCAGTCGCCGGCCGGGGTCTCCTCGAGGATCCAGCTCCAGGCGAGTTTGCGCTTCGGGTCGTCGGACTTCTGCAACCAGACGCGGGCGTCGGGGCGGGCGAGCGAGAGCATCGAGCCGGAGTTGGCGCAATGGGCGACGACCTCCTCGCCGGTCGCCTCGATCACCACGTCGGCGAGGAAGCGCTTGTAGCGGCGCAGCAGCCGGCCGGGGACGAGAGGAGTGGAAAAGCGCATGGCGGATCTCCGGCGCCCGATTTTTGGGTGACACTTTCGTAGGCTGCATTACAAATGGGCGATCGCCTCGGCACGGGCCGAGCGCACCCTCCTTGGCATCAGGGGAGCCCCATGTCGATCTCGAGCTTCACCCGGAAGGCATTTCTCGGCGCCGGTCTTTCCACCGCGCTCGTCCTCCTCGCGCCGGCGCTCGCCGGAGCGGCGGATCTGAAGGAGGTCAAGTTCACGCTCGACTGGGCGGTGCAGGGCAATCACGCGGTCTGGACCGTGGCTCAGGCGCAGGGGCTCTTCGAGAAGGAAGGGCTCAAGGTCAAGATCGATCGCGGCTACGGCTCGGGCGACGCGGTCACCAAGGTCGCCTCCGGCGCCTACGACATCGGCTTCTCCGACATCAACGCGGTGATCAAGTTCGATGCCGAGAACCCGGCCAACACCGTGCTCGGCGTCTGCCAGATCTTCGACAAGACGTTGAATTCGCTGATCACGCTGAAGAAGTCGGGCATCAAGACGCCGAAGGAGCTCGAGGGCCGCAAGATCGGGTCGCCGGAAGCGGATTCCTCGCGTCTGATGTTCCCGGCCTTCGCCAAGGCCAACGGCATCGACCCCGCGACGATCACCTGGACCTCGATGCAGCCGCAGCTGCGCGAGACGATGCTGGTCCAGGGCCAGGTCGACGCGATCACCGGCTTCGCCTCGACCTCGGTCTTCAATCTGACCGGCGTCGGCGTGCCGGCCGACGACATCGTCGTCTTCTCCTTCCCCGACAACGGGCTCGACCTCTACGGTTCGACGGTGATCGTGCGCAAGGACTTCGCCGAGAAGAACCCGGAGGTGGTCGCCGCCTTCGTGCGCGCCACGATCGCCGGCCTCAAGGCGGTCGCCAAGGACCCCGACGCGGCCGCGAAGACCCTGACGCTGGTCGATCCGCTCGCCAAGATCGAGCTCGAGAAGGCGCGGCTGAAGTTCGTGCTCGATCGCTCGATGTTCACCGACGGGATCAAGAAGGCCGGCTTCGGCACGGTCGATCCGGCGCGGATGCAGCAGTCGATCGACGTGGCGGTCGCCGCCTACAAGATCGCGACGCCGCCCAAGGCCGAGGACGTCTACACGACCAGGTTCCTGCCGCCGGTCGCCGACCGGATGCCGTGATCGCGAGAGCCTCGGGGCTTTCGAACGAACCGAAGGGCGGGCCCGCGAGGCTCGCCCTTCGTCGTTTCCGGGCACCCGATCCCGTCTCAGGGGCGCTTCGGATAGGGGAGCGTCGGGGCGGTCTTCAGATCGCGGCCGAGGGCGACGTCGAGCTCGACCAGGGGGCGCCCGCCGAGGCCGACGCGGATCGGCGCTTCCGCGTCGATCCGGGCGAAGCGGGCGGCGTTGGCGGCGAGGCCACGGGCGAAGGTCTCGGGCCGGCCGATCAACACGAGGTCGCGGCCGAGGAAGCTTCTCGGATCGGAGAGGAAGGCGAAGCCGCGCGGGTCGTCGTCGAAGACGGCGACGGTGGCGCGCGAACCCAGGGCCTCGCCGAGGCGCGCCGCCTCCATCCAGCGGAAGGCGATCACCACCGGCGGACGGCCGGTGGCGTCGCGGGCGAGGAGGCCGCGCGCGTCGAGGGCGGCGGCGAGGCCGGTCCAGGAGGTCGCCTCGGCGAGCGGCTTCTCGAGGCGGAAGCGGGCGACGATCTCGGGCGTCGGCGGCAAGATCCGTAAGAGGGCGACGGCGAGGGCGGCGACGGCGAGGAGGCCGGCCGCGATCCGCGCGAAGAGGCGGGCGAGGCCGGGGACGCGGCTCGCGGTACGGGTCTCGGCCTCCGCGATCGCCCGGCCGAGCAGCGGCAGCAGGAAGAGCCAGCCCGGCATCTGCCAATGGGGCAGGCTGTCGCCGCCGAGGAGCGGCACCGCCGTGAAGAGGACGATCGGCAGGACGGCGAGGGCGACGAGGAAGGCGGCGGGGCCGTCGACGCGGCGATCGGCGCGGAGCGCCGCGCCGGCGCCGAGGAGGGCGCCGATCGCCGTCCACGGGCCGAGATAGGCGAGCTGGCCGAGGAGGGCGCGGCCGAAGCCGATCCAATTCGTGTGTCCGCCGCCGCCGCGCCCGGCCTGGAAGGCGAAGGAGACCCAGTCGTTTCCGGCATTCCACAGGATCACCGGCGAGACCACCACGGCGGCGAGCGCCACGGCGATCCACGGCCAGGGGTTCGCGAGCCGGCGGCGGTGGGGCGTGGCGACGACGAAGGCGAGCGCCGCCACCGCGAAGAGGGCGGCGTGATATTTGGAGAGGCCGGCGAGGCCGAGCGTCAGGCCGAGGCCGAGCCAGAGGCGAGTTTCGCGCGGGCGATCGGGCGCCTCGAAGAGCAGGATCGCGAGCGTCCGGGCGGAGAGCGCCAGGAACAGGACGAGCGGTCCGTCGGGCACCAGCCAGGATCCGGCCGAGACCAGGAAGAAGGGCGCGAGCGTCAGCGCGACCAGGGTCCAGAGCCCGGCGCGGGCGCCCCAGAGGCGGCGGGTCAGGTCCCACAGCGCCCAGGACGTCGCGGTGAAGGCGAGGACGAAGGGGAGCCGCAGGATCCAGGCGGCGGGATCGGGACCGGCGGCGGGCGCGGCGAGGGCGCGCATCGCCTCGACGGTCCAGAAGGTCATCGGCGGGTGGTCGAACCACGAGCCCTGCCAGACCCGCGCCACCGCCATGGCATAGGCCTCGTCGAGGCCGGGCTCGACCAGGACGGCGAGCAGCAGGCGCGCGAGGGTGCCGGCGACGAGAAGAGCCGCGGCGGCGCGGGCCGTCGCGGCTTCGTCGGTCGGGGAGGTGAGGTTCGGCATCGTCGGTTCCGGTCGTCGGGGGCGGCCCCTTTCATAGAGGTCCGCGCCGGTCGCGACCAGACGTCGCCCGAGCCTCGGTCTCACATGGAGAGCGGCAGGCCGTGCATGCGCCAGGCGCCGATGCCGCCACCCATGTGGGTGTCGTGCGGCAGGCCGAGCTTCTGGCAGATCTGGACCGCCTGGGCGGAGCGGCCGCCCATCATGCAGTAGAACACCACCGGCTTGTCGGTCGGGATCGCGGTGGCGGTCTGGGCGAGCTTCGACAGCGGGGCGTGATAGGCGCCGGGCGCGTGGCCGGCGGCCCATTCGTGAGCCTCGCGCACGTCGACCAGGAGCACCTTGCCGTCCTTGGCGAGCTGATGAGCCTCGGGCGGGGTCAGGGTCTTCACGGGGGCGGATCTTCCGAACAAGCCGAACATGTCTTTCTCCTGAAGGAGAGACGTCGCGTGGCGGCGACGCTCTGCCGACGAAATATCAGACCTCTCTCATACCTCCGGAGCGGTCCTTTCGCAACTGCGAGAAAGATGGGTCAGGGCGCGGCGAATTCCAAGGTGACGCTCATGGAAAATCGCCGCGTTTCTCCGGGCGCGAGCGTGACCATGCCGGGCTTCTCCGTGATCTCGCCCGCGAACCCGGCCGGATCGGCCCAGCCCTGCCACGGCTCGATGCAGAGGAAGGGCGCCCCCGGCTTGGTCCACAGGCCGAGATGGGGCATGTCGGGGAAGTCGACACGCAGCCGGACCTCGCCGGCGCCATAGACGACGCTTCGGCTCTCGAGGTCCGTGAAGATCAGCGCGTCCTCGGCGAAGAGGGTGTCCTCGAGAGCGAGCGTGTCGCCGTGGAGCGGGTTGGCGCGCGGTTCGGGATCGATCAGGCCGTCGGCGTCGAGGCGGCGGATGCGCGCGGTCTCGGGCGCGGCGAAGCGGACGAGGTGCGCGGCGCGCGGGCCGGCGCCGGCGAGCGGCCAGCGGAAGGCGGGATGAAAGCCGAAGGCGGTCGGCATCGGCTCGTCGGAGTGGTTGGTGACCTCGGCGGTGGTGGTGAGCCGGGCGCCGTCGAGGGCATGGGTGACGTCGAGGCGAAACGCGAAGGGCCAATGGGCGAGCGTTTCCGCCGAAGTCTCGAGGCGGAAGGTGACGTGCGCGGTGCCGCGATCGACGAGGGCGAAGGTCGAGCGGCGGGCGAAGCCGTGGCGGGGCAGTGTCCAGGTGCGGCCGCGATGGCGGAAGGCGTTCCCGGCGAGGCCGCCGACGATTGGGAAGAGCAGCGGCGCGCGGCCGGTCCAGAAGGCCGGATCGCCGTTCCACAGGAGCGGATTGCCGACCGCGTCGTCGAGGCGGACCAGTTCGGCGCCGAGCGGCGAGACGTCGGCGGAAAGCTCGTCGGAGACGAGGGTGACGCGATCGTCCTGCATGGGCTCGCTCCGCCGGGTCAGATGATCGTGCCGAGCACGTTGTCGACCCCGACCGGGGTCTCGAACCATTCGATCTCCGGCTCGACGCCGTAGAGGATACGGACGCGCTCGCGCCACTCGCCGGCGTAGCAGTCCTCGGCGGCGGCGCGGGTCTTCCACAGATAGACGCCGCCGACGGTGAGCCCATCGTCGGAGCGGACGTAGTGTTTGCGGACGAGGCCGGGCAGATCGAGATATTTCGGCGCCGACAGCGCGAAGCGGCGCGCGGCGTCCTCGAGAGTCATCGGATCGTCGAGGCGGAATCGAACCAGAGTGAGGATCATCGCGGGGCTCCCTTTCGAGACCGCATCATCGTCCGCCGCGCGCGCGTTGGAAAGACGGCGGTGAGAGAGGAGAGCGATGCCGATCCGGCCCGCGCGTCCGAAGACGACGAACCCGGCCGTGGGGCCGGGTTCGAGGAGAAGCGATGAGACGCGCCCGAAGGCGAGGTCTCAGAAGCGGTAGTTCAGGCCGGCGCGGACCACGCTGCCCTTGGCGTTGGTCTCGATGTTCGGGGCCGTCGCATATTGGGCGTTGCCGAGATCGAAGTAGAGATATTCGACCTTGGCGGTGATGTTCTGCCAGACGGCCGCCTCGATACCGGCGCCGACCGTCCAGCCGGCCTTGAACTCCGACCCGGACAGGCCGGCGGTGCCGACATGCGCCTTCACGTCGCCCATCGCGAGACCGCCGGTGACATAGGGCAGGAAGCGGTCGAAGGCATAGCCGGCGCGGGCGCGCACGGTGCCGAAGGAGCGGATGTCGGTGTAGCAGCCCGGCGCGGCGCAGTTGCCGCTCGTCGAGCCCTTGATGCCCGACCACGCGTAATCGGCCTCGAGACCGAGGACGTAGTTGTCGATCTGGTAGTTGTAGCCGACCGTCGCGCCGATCAGGCCGCCGCGAATGTCGAAGTTGCTGCTGTAGGTCGCCGGCTGCTGATGATGACGGATGCCGTCGCCGAAGCCGTAGCCACCGACGATACCGGCATAGAAGCCGGTCCAGTTGTAGGCCGTGACCATCGGCGGGGGGACGACCACGGGGGCCGGGCGCGCCATGTCCGCGGCCTGCGCCGCCATGGTCAGACCGACGAGGGAACCCATGAGGTAAGCGAGAGTCTTCATGATGTCGAACTCCTCGATCCGAACCGAACTCGCAAGCATCATACTGCAGCATGGCCCCGAAGTCTGTCCATTCTCTGCAACACTCCGGAAAAATCGTTCTTGGTTTCTTTTGTATGCACAAATCCTTCGATCCGTGCGCGCCCTCGTCGAGGGTGACTCTCGGGCATGTGGCGAGATCTCGGGCGGGATCTCGACCCGGCGGATCGACTGGGGCAGTGTGGGGCGGAAGGACTCGCCTCGCCCGCGCGGCGCCGGGGCGGCCCCGCAACCTTCGGGAGCCTGTCGATGATCGCCGGATTCGCCATTCTGTTGGTGCTGCAACTGGCCGGGGAGGTGACCGCGCGCGGGCTCGGCCTGCCGGTGCCGGGGCCGGTTCTGGGCATGGCCTTCCTGGTCGCGGGGCTGGCGATCTGGGCGCGGATGGGCGGGAGCGATCCGGTCGCCGCCGAGGCGCCGCTCGGCCGGGTCGCCGACGGGCTGCTCGGGTCGCTGGCGATCCTCTTCGTGCCGGCCGGCGTCGGGGTGGTGCAATATCTCGATCTGATCGCCGCGCAGGGGGCGGCGATCGTCGTCACGCTGGTGGTCTCCACCGTGGTGACGATGCTGGCGACGGTGGCGACCTTCCGGCTGATCAAGCGGGCGATGGGACGCGGCGGCGAGGAGGAGACGCCGTGACCGCCTCCTCGCTCTGGGTCTATCTGTCGGCCGATCCGCTGTTCTGGCTGACGCTGACGGTGGTGGTCTGGCTCGTCTCCGACCGGATCGCCGTCGCGTTCGGCCGCCGTCCGGTGGTCAATCCGGTGCTGATCGCGATCGTGCTGGTCGGCGCGGTGCTGCGCCTCACCGGGACGCCCTACAAGGCCTATTTCGAGGGGGCGCAATTCGTCCACTTCCTGCTCGGCCCGGCGACGGTGGCGCTCGGCGTGCCGCTCTGGCGCAATCGCGCGGTGGTGCGGCGGGAGATCGTGCCGATGGTCGGGGCGCTGGTGGTCGGCTCGGTGGTGGCGATCGTCTCGGCGATCGGCATCGCCTCGGCCTTCTCCGCCTCGCGGGCGGTGGTGGTGTCGCTGGCGCCGAAATCGGTGACGGCGCCGGTCGCCATGGCGATCAGCGAGAGCCTCGGCGGGCTGCCGGCGCTGACGGCGGCGCTGGTGATCACCACCGGCATCATCGGCGCGATGGTGGTGACGCCGACGATGAACGCGCTCGGCATCCGCGACTGGGCGGCGCGCGGCTTCGCCGTCGGGCTCGCCAGTCACGGGCTCGGCACGGCGCGGGCCTTCATGGTCCATCCGATCGCCGGCGTCTTCGCCGGCATCGCCATGGGGCTCAACGCGATCGTCACCGCGATCCTGGTGCCGGTGATCGTCGGGCTCCTGCCCTGACCGGCGATGCATGAGGTCATGTTGCACTGCCACATCAGTCGTTCGGGAAACGCGAACGGAGTGTGTCCGTGGGGGCGGATCCTCGGCGCGTCCGTGACACGATAGGTTTTCGCGTCGCATCCCGAGAGGTTTCCATGTCCGCCAGAACCGCCTTCGTCGATCTCCTGATCTTCCTGCACGGCGTCGGCTCGTCCGGCGACGATCTGGCCCCGTTGGCGAAGGCCTGGGGCGGGCGCCTCGGCGTCGCGGCGGTGTCGCCGGACGCGCCCGAGCCCTTCGATCAGGCGGCGGTCGGGCGACAGTGGTTCTCGGTGCTCGGCGTGACCGCGGCCAATCGGCCGGCGCGGGTCGAGGCGGCGGCGGCGCGGTTCGACGCGGTGGTCGACGCGGCGATCGCGGCGGCGGGCACGGTCGCCGAGCGCACGGTTCTGGTCGGCTTCAGCCAGGGCACGATCATGGCGCTCGACGCGCTGGTGCGCGGGCGCCATTTCGCGGGCGTGCTCGGCTTCTCCGGGCGGCTGGCGCGCGATCCCGTGACCTCGCTCGAGGGCAAGCCGATCCTGCTCGTCCATGGCGACGCCGACGGCGTCATCCCGATTTCCGAGGCGATCGCGGCCCGTCACGCGCTGGCGGCGGCGGGCGCGGAGGTCGATTTCGCGCGGATCGCCGGCGAGGGCCACGGGATCGGCCCGGCGGCCGCGGCGGTCGGCTACGGCTTCCTGGAGAAGCTCTGCGCGGGCGAGTGAGGCCCGGGCGGCCCGCGCGCCGCGCCGAAGACTCGGATCGAAACGAAGACCGCCGCCTTCGGGGAGAAGGCGGCGGTCTCTTCGTATCGATCGTGAAGGGGTGGGGTCACACCACCTCGTCGGGCACGTAGACGGCGTCTCGATCGTCGCCGCGGTTCATGGCGACGAGGGCGATCAGGGTCAGGGCCGAGGCGATCGCCAGATACCAGCCGACCGCGCCGAGGCCCCAGTTGGTCGCCAGCATGGTGGCGGCATAGGGGGCGAGCGAGGCGCCGAGGATGCCGGCGAGATTGAAGGCGAGCGAGGCGCCGGTGTAGCGCACCGCCACTGGGAAGGGCTCGGCGAGCGCCGTGCCGAGCGGGCCGTAGGTGAAGCCCATCAGCGCGAAGCCGCCGATCAGGAAGATCAGCACGCCGACGGTGGTGCCGGAGCCGAAGATCGGGCCGAGCAGCAGGCCGAAGACGATCATCGCGGCGGTGGTCCAGATCAGCGTGCGGACATAGCCGAAGCGATCGGCGGCGAGCGCCGAGAGCGGGATGGTCAGGCCGAAGAAGGTCACGCCGATCAGCTGCAGCGGCAGGAAGTTCGCCTTGGTGTAGCCGAGCGCGGTGGTGCCCCAGTTCAACGCGAAGACGGTCATGATGTAGAACAGCACGAAGGTCGCGACGGCGCCGATGGTGCCGTAGAGGAGCAGCGCCTTGTGGGTGGCGAAGACCTTGGCGATCGGCACCCGCACCCGCTCCTCACGCTCGATGGCGCGGCGGAAGTCGGGCGTCTCGGTCAGGCGCAGGCGCACCCACAGGCCGACCACCACCAGGATCGACGAGGCGATGAAGGGGATGCGCCATCCCCAGTCGAGGAACTGCGCGTCGGTGAGGGTCTCCGCCATCAGCAGGAAGCCGCCGTTCGAGCAGATGAAGCCGATCGGGGCGCCGAGCTGGGGGAACATGCCGTACCAGGCGCGCTTGCCGGGAGGGGCGTTCTCGGTGGCGAGCAGCACCGCGCCGCCCCATTCGCCGCCGAGCCCGAGGCCCTGGCCGAAGCGGCAGAGCGCCAGCAGCAGCGGCGCGAGGACGCCGACCGAGGCGTAGGTCGGCAGGAGGCCGATGGCGATGGTCGAGAGGCCCATGGTCATCAGCGCGGCGACCAGCGTCGCCTTGCGGCCGATGCGGTCGCCGAAATGGCCGAAGAGGGCGGCGCCGAAGGGGCGCGCGAAGAAGGCGATCGAGAAGGTGGCGAAGGACTGCAACACCGCCGAGGTCGGATCCGACGTCGGGAAGAACAGCTTCGGGAACACGATCACCGAGGCGGTCGCGTAGATGTAGAAGTCGAAGAACTCGATCGTCGTGCCGATGAGGCTGGCGAAGAGCACGCGCCGCGCCGAATTCGACGGTCGGCCCGCTTCGGACAAGTCGGTCATGGGGATGGTCTCGTATTCGGGAGGTGGAGCGCCCACCTGCTTCTGGAATTCGAGTAGGCGGTCATTCGACGAATGGCGAGCGGCGCGGGCGAATGGCCGCCAACCGCTCGTGCATGGCTCTGCGCCCGGCGGCGTCACCCCGCGAAGACGAAACGAACACTCGAGGGCGGGAAAATTCGTCCGATCGTCTCGGGAATTCGTTCGTTCGGGGAAATCGATACCGAATTCACCGATCTTCTGGAAGGATCCTTCTCGCGACGCGGATCCGGCGAAGCCATGCGTCGCGGGCGCGCCTGTCGTGCATCGCGGCGCGGGAGGGCCGATCCGAGGGGCGCGGGCGGCGGCGGCGGTTTTGTCGCAGCCGCGCGGGACGCGCCGCGATAGACTGGATCCGGCGCGGCCCGTCGCGCGATTCCGGCGGGTCCCGGCGGTGCGATGGTCGATGGGGTTTCAATCATGCCGGTCATCTCTTCGAAGCGGTTCGTCTCGCGGTGGTGCCTCGTGGCGGCGGCGCTCGCCCTCGGTCTCGCCTGGGGCGGGGTGGCGGCGCGGGCCGAGGCCTCCGGCGGGGCCTCGCTCCGGCGGACGGCGCCGGCGGACTTCTCCGGCCTCGGCGAGGTCGAGGCGTTCCGGCGCATGCATGAGAAGATCGCGGCGGAATATGCCTTCACCGAGTGGAAGGGCGTCGATTGGCCGGGGCTCCGCGCCCGGATCCTGCCGCTGATCGAGGCGGCCGCCGCCGCCCACGACGCCGTCGCCTATCGGGCGGCGCTGCAGGCCTATGTCGCGGGTCTCGACGACGGACACGTCAACCTGCCGCGCAACGACGCGGTCGCGCCGGCGATCGACGCGCTGACGGCGGCGGCCTCGGGCGGGACCTTCGGGATCGGCCTCGTCGAACTCGACGACGGCCGGGTGATCGCGGCCACCGTGGTGCCGGGTGGTCCGGCGGCGCGGGCGGGGATGCGGCCCGGCGACGTGGTGTCGCATTGGGGGGATCGGCCGATCGGCGAGGCGCTCGGCGCGGTCGATCTCGGCCGTCTCGCCGCCGCCGCACGGGTGGCGACCGACGCGCACCGCCGTCTCGAACAGGCGCGGCTGATGACCCGGGCGGCGATCGGCACCGCCGTCGAGATCGACCTCGCGGGGGCCGAGGGCGCGCCCGGCCGGCGGGTCCGTCTGGTCGCGGAGAGCGACGGGCCGGCGGCCCTGCGCGATCTCGCGCCGCGTCTCGATCCCGGCGAAGTGCCGATCACCAGCCGGCGGATCGGCCGTTTCGGCTACATCCGCCTCACGGTTCTCGCCGACCTCGCCGTTCTCGGGGCCTGGCCGGAGGCGATCTGGACCGCGCATCGGCGGGCGCTCGCCGGGTTTCGCGCCGAGGGCGTCGACGGCCTCGTCCTCGATCTGCGCGGCAATCACGGTGGATGGGATCTCCTGGCGATGCGGATCTGCGGCACGCTGCGGCGGACGCCGGTCTTCTACGAGGCGACCGTCTTCTACGACGCCGACACCGGGCGGTTCCGCCGCTTCACGGTCGACGATCGCACCGGCGCGGTGGTCGACGGGCTGACGGTGCGGCCGGAGAGGCCGGTCTTCACCGGGCCGGTGGTCGCGCTGGTCGATCCGATGACGATCTCGAGCGGCGAGGGGCTGGCGCGCTGCGTGCGCGAGCGGCCAGGCGGCGCGACGCTCGGCTTCCACGGTACGCGCGGCTCGTTCGGGCTCGCCGGCGGCGAGATCCGGCTTCCCGGCGGCAACGTGCTCCATTATCCCGACGGGCGCGCGGTCGATCGCGACGGAACCGTCCTGATCGACAGCCGTCACGGGGTCGGCGGGGTGGCGCCGACGGTCCGGGTGCCGGTCACCTTCGAGACGGCGATGGCGAAGGCGAGGGGCGAGGACGTCGAACTCGCCGCCGCGCTGGCGTATCTCGACCGGGCGAGCGCCGGGCGGGCGAAGGCGCGGACGGGATCGCAACGGCCGCGGTGAGGCGGAGCCGACGGGCCGTTTCGCGATCGCCGGTGGTGCGGACGGCGGGGGTCGAACCCGCACGCCTTGCGGCGCAAGATTTTAAGTCTCGTGCGTCTACCAGTTTCGCCACGTCCGCACACCACCACCGCTAGCCGTGGACGCGGCGCGATTCAAGTTCGCTTTCGCCCTTCTCCCCAAGCGCCGCAGGTGTAGCGCGCAAAATCAAATGGCGTAGCGCGCAAGATCGGATGGCAGCGAATCAGGATGTCGTCGAGACCTCCTTGAAGGCCTCTTCTAGCCTCCTACAGCCGATCTCGTAGTAGGTCTCATCTACCTCGATCCCCACGTAACCCACACCTCGACGCACGCACGCCACGCCGACTGTGGCCGACCCGGCGAACGGATCGAGTATCGGGCCTTCCATCACCGCCATCAGTCCTTCCATCAGTTCCACAGGCTTGCCGGCGATGTGGTGTTTGACGTGAGGAACCGTCATACGGAACAGGCCGGGCGCGACCGGCCCGTCGAGCGGTCGCGCACCATTGGTACCCCAGACGACAAACTCGGCCTGATTCCTATACCGACCGCGCTGAGGTCGGCTTGCGGCCGTCTTGTCCCATGGAACGATGCCGCGCCACACCCATCCGGCGCACTGAACCGCGTCGGTCGTCACCGGCAGTTGACGCCAGTCCGCGAACGTCGCGATGAGGCCGCCCGGCAGGACGAGATCGCGAGCGCGTCCCAGCCATAGCGTCGACCACGCGAGGTAGCTGCGTTGGTCGCGCGTGTCCCCTTGGAACTCGGGATAGCGCGCCTTGCTGTCGCGGCCGAGGTAACGGGTCGCTGTCGACCCAGCCTTGTCCCTGACGTTGCCACCCGACGAATAAGGCGCGTCCGCGAGCACCGCGCCGAACCGACGGCCCTCGGCCGCAAGCTCCAGCAGGATCTCCAGGGCATCGCCTTTGATGAGGGTCACCGCCCCCCAGGTACGGCTTTCGAAGCGCATGCGTCATCTCCTGATCGACGCTCATGGCGCTCCTGTGAGGGCTCGGACGGCCTCAAATGATTGATCGTGCCGCAACGGCGACACTTGATCTCGATCGATCCTCCGAGGCTTTCGGCTCGAAAGAGCAGCGCGCGGCAGCTGCCGCACCGGACTGGCTCCACTTGTGGGTCTTCCTCGACTCGTGTCCTCTGCCTTGCCGTCGACGGCGGGCGGGGTGGACGTTGAGCCGATCTGTCGTCTCGCGAGGTCGTTTTCCAGGCGTGCCTCGCGACCGAGTGCTTCGGCACTCGGCCCCCGTCTCTTCAGTCTCCGCCCCCTTTCTTTCCATCCTTCGTTTCGAGATTGAGGGTCATGATCCATCCCCCTTCCGGGTCGATGACGTGATCGATGCTCTCCGAGATCCACGACGTCGCGTCTGCATCGGGGCCGTATCCTGACACCACGACGGGGCAGCCGGCGACGGCCGATGGATCCCCTGGCCCCTCGACGAATCCGGTCGCGGACTTGCGTTTACGCTCGCCTCGTTTGGCCTCGGCCCCGTGTTTGGCCTCGCGTTTCGACGGCCATGGATGAGGCCACGCCAGCCGCCCCTTGCCCGACCCCTCGTCGGTCTCGTCGCGCCATGTTCCGGTTTCGTCATCCCACCAAGTGGCGACACTCTCCGCATCGTCCCCCCGAGGTTCGAATTCGAAGCTGAAGCCATAGCTCGGTGCATAGGTGACCTCGATGGTCGCCAGATCGGCGCCGGACGCGCTGCGCCCCGATCCACGCTTCGTGACCACCACCTTGTCGCCGGCAATCTTGACCGCCCCACCGAAGTCGTCGGCGAGATCAGACAGAAAATCGAGAGCCTCCTGGTCGAGGCGAGCCCGGTATGGGATTGCGATCGATCGCATCTCCGGGTCGACCACCGCCGTCACCCCCATCTTACCGGCGATGTCGTCGACGATCGCACCGAGCGTGGTATCGTCCCAGTGACCACTGTCGACGGTCTTGGCCTTGTCTGCCAGATCGGCCGCTCTGCACTCGACGGTGATCTTGTGACCGCTCTCCGGATCGCCTTCGATCATCGCGCGTTGGACCGTATAGACCCCGGTCTTGGCCACGGCGGTCGTCGACCAGCCGACCGACACGACGTACCGTGTGCCCTTCGGAGGCAGCGACGGAAACGGTGGCGCGGTCGAGAACACGAGGGTGCAGCTGTCCGAGTCGTGGGCGGTCGCATCATGGATACGGACCGAAAGCAGAGTATCTCCCCACACCGCGACGAGGTTCGCCGTCTTGGGTCCTTGAACGACGATGATCGGCTTGCGCACCGCCATGGATCACTCCCACACTCGTGTCGAGGAGACCGGCTCTTGCGCCGGCAGATCCGGCACGGTGATCACCAGACCGATCGGGATGATCGGACCGACGGCCGCAAGACCAGGGTTGGTGGCCAAGACCGCCTCGACCGCGCCGCTGGACGTGCCGCCTACCAGATCGGCGACGAGCAGATCGAGACGGGTCTCGCGAGTGACCGCGTAGCGCTTCATGCGAAAACTCCCTGCAGAGCCGAGACGACGCCCGTACCGATGGTAAGGCCGACCGACGGCGCCGAGGCATCGCCGACGAGGATCATTTCGGCTTCGCCGTGGACGAGCCGGCCGACGCCGGTGAAGGGATGGAGACGGTCCTCGTCGACGTCGAGCGACTGGACGACGACGAGCCCCTGCAGCGTTGCCGCATAGGCCGCTCCGAGCCGGAGGTACGGCACGATGGTCTGATTACGATGGATGCCGCGTAGGATCTCGAGCGTATCGAGGCCGCCCATTACGAGCGGAAGGGTCGCGAATTCGAGACGGATACGCTCCTCACCGAGGCCGGTCAGCTGATAGTCCATGCCGGCGAACGTCGGCTTCGCCGGCACTCGGCTTTCGGATCTCGACCCAATCTTCTGAGGATTGAGACCGATCACCTTCAAGACGGCGCCGCCGATGGCGATGAGACTCGTCATGCCCAGCTCCCGATGTCGTGCAAGGCCCCGGCGCGGGCACTGCGAATGGCCCGATCCTGCTCTCGCCGGGCAAGCCGGGCGACGCGGGCGGAATCGCCGCCGTGAATGTGCTGATGGATGGTGGTCCCGCCGAGGCTCGATTGCTTTCCGGGTGCCCTCTCGTTCGGCGATGCGGAGGATCCTGCACCCGGAGCGGCACGCGGCGCCGGCACATCGATCGTCGGGCGAGCGCTGATCGACAAGATCCGCGTCAATTCGGCCGCGATCCGCTGTGCCTCCGCTGTAGCCTTGGTCCCCTGCGCCGCGATCGCCTCGACGTAGGCCTCCATTTCCTGGCGCGCGATCGGCCCGAGGTCGGCCGACCCCAAGGCTTCGCGCAGCGTGGCATCCATCGCCGCCGCCCGCGCCTTCATTGCGTCCTGGTCGGGGAAGACCGGATTGTCGATCATCTTGTCGAGCCGCTGGCGCTGATCGATCATGCCGCGAATGCGCGCCGCCATTTCGGCTCGAGCCGCAGCGTCGCCAGCCTCTTCGGCCGCCTTGATCTGCTGGTCCTTCTGGCCGGGCTTACCGAACAAGAACTCTCCCAGCACGACGTCGGCGGTTCGATCGTCGCCGTAGACTGCGCGCCGGATCTTCTTGACCCAGTCGGGGGCATCGTCCATGCCGGGCGGCATCGGTGGACCCTGAACTTCACCACCGACTGGCGACAACTCGCCCATGGCCTTCAGCCTCGCCTCCTCCGCTGCCGACCATCGCGCCCACCAGGACGCTCGCTTCTCGAGGTCGCGCATCTTGGCGATGGCTGCTTCGACGCCGGCATTGAACGGGCCGAGTGTCCACGAAGAAAGCCCTTCGCCGATGCGAGAGACCAGCTCCTTCATCTTCTCCAAGTGGTTCTTCGCAGTCGCCGCCTGGATCGCGAACCCCTTGTCGAGACTGCCTTCGTAGTTCTTCCGGTCCTTGATGAATTCGAGCTGTTTGCGGATTTCCGCGAGGCCGCCCTTGGCCCGCATGGTCTCGTCCCACCACTCGGTGCCGAAGATCGCAGTGGCTGCCTCGACCGCCTTGGGGCTCTTCTCGAGCCGCTCGAACAGATCGAGGAGAGTTCCGACGCCATCCTTCTTCATGCCTTGGGCGACCTTCTTCGCGGTCAACCCGAGCAGCTGCAGCCCCTTCTCCACCCGCTTCGGCTTCATCTCGGCGGTACGCAGCCCTCCAGTCAGAGCACCGAACCAGCGCGCCACGACTTCGTGCTGCATACCACCCGATCGAACGCCGGTGAGGATCGCCAGTGTCGAATCCGCATCGACGCCGGCCTGTTTGGCGGCCTGCCCGGAACGCAGGAACATGTCGAGGATGTCCCGTTCCTTGGCGGCGGAGTTGTCTCCGAGTGCATTGATCTTGTTGGCCAGCACGTCCATCTCGTCGATGGTGTAGCCCATTGCCGCCTTGGTGTAGGCGAGCTGCTCGGAGGCCTCGCGAGGCAGCATGTCCCAGCCGACGGCGGCCTTGCCGGTCAGCACCATGAACTTCTCGAGATCGGCATAGGCGATGCCGGCGGCTCCCGCCTCGGCCGTCAGACCTGCGAGATCGGCGCGGCCGATGCCGAGATCGAGCGACAGGCGGCGCACGGTCTTCTCGAGCGCCTTGAATTGCTGCGGAGACGCATCATTGACCTTCTTGAGCACCTCGGCCCAGGCCGCGTCCCAATCGACACTCTGATCGAAGGCCTTCTTCGTCGCATATCCGGCGCCGATCGGCGCCAGGGCCCGCATGCCGATGGCACCGAGGGTGGCGCCTGCCCCGAGGCCGATATCGGGGCGGGCCTCCGCACGGGCGCCGCGCCCTGGACCTCCATGCGTGGCCCGCGTCATCTCTTTCGAGAGCGCTTCGAACTCGTGCCGGGTGCTCCGTGCAGCCCGAGCGAGTTTGGCGAGATCTTGGGCCGCGCGAGCGCTGGCGCGATTGGATCCGAGGCGATCGGTCTCCCGGCGCAGGTCGATGATGTCGCGCTTGGCGACTTTCGCGCGCCCACTGGCCTTGGCGAGATCGGTTCCGAGCTTTGCTGCTGCAGCGCCCTTGCCGATCTGCTGAGCGGCATCCTTGACGCCCTTCAGGTCCTTCTCCGCCGCCTTGGAACCGGCGCCGAGTTGGTTGACCATCTTGAGACGGAGGGAGACGTCGAGATTGGTCACCGGGTCACCTCATGCCGATCCGCCCTTCCGCGGCGATTTCGAGGGCCGTCGGGACCCACTGCATCATCTCGTCCCAGGTCATGGCCAATACGACGGGAAGCGGCGTCGACAGATGCGCCGCGATCCGCCCTGCGAAGCCTCTCCAATCGGCGAGATCGGGGATCAGTCGGTCGCGCCCCCGAGCGCGCGGGGCAAAAAATCGAAGCACGCGCTCGTCACCTCGGTCCCGTCCGGATCGCGCAGGGCGCGGATCACGGCGGCGGGCAGGCCGCACATGAGGCCGTAGACCTCGACCCGGTCGTAGTCGCGATCGGGCGGCAAGGCATCCCAGAAGGCACCCATTTGCTGCACGGTGAGCCGATTGACCACGATCTCGGTGAAGACGCGGCCCTCCCACCGAAACGGCCACCGCAAAGGGATCACCCGATAGGGCTTGTTCTCGCCGACATAGTCGAGCACGGCGATCAGTGGAGGTTGAGCGGACGGAATCGACGGGGCGGCCGTCTCGGCCTCGACCTCACCACTCGAGTTGTCCAGCTCGCGCCACATCTCTTCCGGCGGCAGCGGGATCTCGTCGGCGATGGTCGGGATCGTTTCGGGGGTCATCAGGGGAGACCTCGTTTGTTGCCGGTCGCATCAGGCGACGATGAGCCGATTGTGGTCGGCGGTGTAATCGACGCCGTTGAGGATCAGCTGGTTGTTGAAATAGTCGAACTTGTGCACGACGACGGCGTTCACGACGTCCTGGTAGAGAATGATCGTCGCGAACTTGATCTTGACCGGGTCCGCCTTCATCGCCTCGACCTTGGACTGTCCGACCTCGGTCACCAGCCCCTTGATGCGCACCACGCGGCCGATGTTGGTCAGGCCGGCGGCGCCGACGTTGGCGAGACGCTCGTAATAGATGAACGAGACCCAGTCGCCGGGCTCGCGGCCGAACAGCGAGCGGATGTCCTCGTGCGCGCCGTTGAGTTCGAACTCGGCTTCGAGCCCCTCGATCTCGCCGGGCATGTCGATCGTGAAGAACCCGCCGCCGGCGGTGAACTTCTCGCTCGTGCGCTTGAGGTCGGGCAGCTTGGCACTCTTGGTGCGCAGGCGCTGGTTGGTCGTCTCGATCCACCAGTTGGCGCCACGGATGATGCGGTCCATTCAGGTCTCCTGCGTCACGGCGCGACATAGACGTTGTTGGAGCCGAGCGACGACAGCGCATCGGCGATCGACGCGGCGAGCACGTCGAAGGCCTCGGGCTGCGGCTCGGTGTAGAGCTGGAGGTCGGTGAGGTCCGGCGTCTCCTCGAAGCGCAGCTTGAGGCGCAGACCTCCGTCACGCAGCACCGTGTTGGTGTTGAGCCCCCTCGACCAGACGATCTGGTAGTCGACGATGGCGCCGAGCGTTTTGCGCTCCTCGCAGGCCTCTTCCAGGCTCTTGACCAGCAGCGTCACCAGATGCGCGCCGAGATCCTCGGAGAGATAGCCGCGATAGGCGGTCAGCAACGCCTTCTCGATCGAGCGGCGGGTACGGATGCGCTTGATCGAGCGATAGGCGCGGATGCTCGCGTCGGTCGCGGTCGTGAAGGGCGCCCACAGCGTCTTGTTCTCGATCACCGTGCCGACGCCGGCCTGCACCAGGATGTTGGCGTCGCAGGTGGTGTCGCCATCGCGATAGGTGACCCGCTGCGACGTACCGAGGATACCGACGAGCGGCCTGTTCCAGGCCGCCTTGAAGGGGTTGCCGACCTGCTTGTCGCGCCGGACGATGGCGGCTGCCACATGCGGGCTGAGCGGGCGGATCACCTGTTCGCCACCGAGATGGACCTTGGCGCCCGGATACATGGCGACGATGTTGAGCGAGCTCGCGAAATCCGCCGCATAGGCCATCGCCGCCTCACGCGACGTCGCCGGCGTATCGACCACCGCGAGACAGTCGATGATCCGCGAGCAGATCGCGTCCATCGCGGTCGCAACGGGATTGGCCGCGCCGCCGGGCCGGGTCGAAACATAGCCCGGCGCGATCAGAAGTCCCGGCTCGAGGCCGATGTGATCCTTGGCCTCGAGCTGGGCCCAGACGCCGGTCTTGGCACCGGCCGAGCCGACGATCGACGCCATCTCCGCCTCGGCGGCCGCGACCGGATCCGTCAGCGTCGAATGGGCGACCCGCACGAACGACAACTCGGTGACTATTCCCTCGCCGAGGATCTGATCGACGGCGTCCCGTGCGAGCCCGGCTCCGAGCAACGCGATCTGATCCGGATCGTCGATCGAAAGTGCGACCGGCTCGTCGAGGGGGAATGCCGTATTGTCGGCAAGCGGCGCGGGCAGTGTCACGCCTATGACGGTGGAGTCGCGAGTGTCGACCGAGGCGACGGTGCTGGTCAGATCCGAGAACACACGGGTCCCGACGAAGGGGGTCGTAGCCGACATTTGAAGTCCTCTCGAAGCCCGGTTGACGAGCATGTCTCGAGGACGGAGAGTGAGAGATATGCCGGTCATTGATCATGGGTGACGGCAGTCACCCACTCGGCTGTGTCACCGATCACATCGCGAAGACTTGGCTCGGCGTCTGCGGTTCGATCCGCGCGGCACCGAAGTCGGGCGGGGTGCCGTCCGACCACAGGAGGTCGACGTGGAAGCCGGGGACGACTTCCATCACCGCCTCCTC
>OFTX01000017.1_pt1 | contig 111230 bp, 125 predicted proteins | sample 1775051 | NCBI WGS metagenome assembly OFTX01 (sample SAMN08195772, study PRJEB24354) | sludge metagenome | isolation source: sludge from phenol fed wastewater aerobic bioreactor A | place: India: Nagpur | collected 2016-09-15 | reverse complement strand
GCCGCCGCGCGCGAGCGGGGGGCGAAGCCGCCGCCGCCGCGCAAGGGGCAGGCGCCGGTGGCGCAGGCGGCGGCGCCGGCGGAGACCGCGTCGAGCGACGGTGTCGAGGGCCTCGGGCGGCGGGCGCTGGAGCGCACGGAGGGGGCGTTGCAGCGCATCCTGCTCGAGCAATACGTGGCGCTCGACACCCATGGCGACGAGCTCGTCGCCGGGGCCGCGCGGGGCAATCGCGAGTGGGCGGCGGAACTGCCGCTGGCGACGCCGAACGGCACCTCGATCGTGCAGATGACGGTGGAACGCGACGGCGGCGGGGCGGGCGAGCGCGAGGGCGCGACGGCCGGCTGGCGGGTGCGTTTCGCGCTCGACGTCGAGCCGATCGGGCCGGTCCATGCGCAGATCGGCCTTTCCGGGGATCATCTCTCGGTCGGGCTGTGGATCGAGCGGCCGGAGATGGCGGCGCGTCTCGCCGAGGAGGTCGGGCAACTGACGGCGGCGCTGGCCGATTCGGCGATGACGGTCGAGCCGGTGCGGGTGCAGGTCGGCGCCCCGCCGGCCGGTCGCGCCGAAGCGGGGTCGACCTCCGGCCATTTCATCGACGTCAGTCTCTAGGGGATGCGATGAGCGACGAGGGCGCGGAGAAGAAGGTGGCGGTCGCCCTCAAGTGGGAGGGGGTGGGCGTGCCCACCGTCGTCGCCAAGGGCGAGGGGCGGGTCGCCGAGACGATCGTCGCGACGGCGCGCGAGGCCGGCGTCGCGGTGGAGGAGAACCCGCTGCTCGCCAAGGCGCTGTCGGCGGTCGAACTCGATCGCCAGATCCCCGAACCGTTGTTCAAGGCGGTCGCCGAAGTGATCTCCTTCGTGTTGCGGGCCTCCGGCAAGATGAAGTGAGCGCGGCCACGCAATCGCCTCGAGCGTCACCTCGGATGGCGCGGCAACGGAAGACCCGCCCATGCCGCGTCGATCGATCCTCCTCGGCCTCCGGCCTCGCCCTCGCGCCGCTCTTCGCGGCCTCGGCCGAGGCCGCCTGCCGGATGCTCGACGGGGTGCCGCGTTTCGAGATCGAGCAGGGGATCGCCCTCGATCGCGCGAGCGGGCTCGAGTGGCGGCGCTGCGCGCTCGGGGCATCCTTCGAGGCGGGGCGGTGCGTCGGCGAGCCGCTCTACGCCGGGCTCGACCGGGCCGAGGCGGAGGCCGCACGGCTCGGCGAGGGCTGGCGTCTGCCGGACGTGAGGGAGCTCTGGGAGCTTCTCGACGAGGGATGCGGCGAGCCGCCGATCGACCGGGCGGTCTTTCCCGATCTCGAGGTCGGGCCTGAGGGCGAGGGCGCGGCCTGGACGACCACCCCGGTGGGGATGGCCGAACTCTGGTATTTCGTCGACCTCGGTCGCGGCCTCGCCGACGGGCACAGCCGGTCCCATTCACTCACGGCACGCCTCGTGCGGCCGCGCGTGGCGCGGTGAGCGGCGGCACGGCCCGTCGCTCCGCTTCGCCCTTCGAGGCGAAAACTCCCTCGCTCGGCGTCAGCCGCGGCAGTGGTCGATCAGGCGATCGACGAAACTGCCGCATTTCTCGAGTTCCGACTTCTCGATGAACTCGTCGGGGATGTGGGCCTGACCGATCGAGCCGGGGCCGACGACGACGGTCGGCATGCGTCCCATGGTCACGAACAGGCCGGCCTCGGTGCCGTAGGCGACCTTGGTGTGATCGTTGCGGCCGGCGAGGCGCTTGGCGAGGACGGTCGCGTCGGCCTCGGGGGGCGTGTCGAAGCCGGGGAAGCCGTTGGCGAGGCGGATGTCGATGCCGGTCTCGGGATGGCGGGCCTTCATCCAGGGCTCGATCTTCTCCTTCACGTGGGCGCGCAGGCGGTCCTCGAAGGGCTGGTGATCGACGCCGGCGAGCATGCGGAACTCGAACTCGAAGGTGCAGTGCTCGGGCACGATGTTGAGCGCGGTGCCGCCGCGAATGGTGCCGACGTGGCTGGTCGAGAAGGGCACGTCGTAGAGCGGATCGCGCGGGCCGGAGGCCTCGAACTCGCGGCCGATGGCGCGGATCTCGGCGATCACCTCGGCCGCCGCCTCGATGGCGTTGACGCCGGAAGGCGCGAGCGAGGAATGGCAGGCGTGGCCGTGAACCTCGACGACATAGGACCATTTGGCCTTGTGGGCGACGACCACCGCCATGCTGGTCGGTTCGCCGACGAAGGCGGCGAGCGGGGTCACCGGCGCGAGGTCGTCGATGCGGGCGAGGGCGTTGCGCACGCCGATGCAGCCGACCTCCTCGTCGTGGCTGAGGCAGAGGTGGATCGGCTGTTTCAGCGGCTTTTCCACCATCGCCGGCAGGCGCGACAGGCAGACGGCGGCGAAACCCTTCATGTCCGAGGTGCCGCGTCCGTAGAGGCGCGAGCCGACCTCGGTCAGGGTGAAGGGATCGGTCGCCCAGACCTGATCGTCGACGGGGACGACGTCGGTGTGGCCGGAGAGCACGTAGCCGGCGACGTCCTTCGGGCCGATCGTCGCCCACAGGCACGCCTTGGTGCCGGTCGGGTCATAGACCCGCTCGTAGCCGACGCCGAACTGGTCGAGATAGGCCTCGACCCATTCGATCAGCGGCAAGTTGGAGTTGCGGCTGGTCGTGTCGAAAGCGACGAGGCGGGCGAGGATCTCGGTTGCGGACATGATCGATGCTCGTGATAGTTTCGAAAAGTCGTGAGGAGTCTCGATGCGATTCATACACGAGGTTCGGCCGATGTCGTACCCGCGCGAAAGTGTGCAGAAGTCTCTCTTGCGTCTCTTGAAGGATGCCTGGCTCGTTCTGGTCATCGGCTTTTTCGCCATGTCCGTCAGTCACGAGTATTTTTATGGCATCGCCATCTCATTCCCGGTGTTCTTGTATTTTTCGAGTGCGGATTTCATCAAGGAAATGATGCTCTGGCTGCCATCTTATGTGTTGATGGTGGCATCCGTTCCTGTCTTCGTCACATATTTTTGTATGAATTACGTGAAGGTGCGGCGCGTCACACGGATGTTTCTATTGATTTCCTATGTCGTCCTGATCGGTGCGGCCGTGTATTATCTTCGTGATTTTTTGAGTTATTTTGGACTCGTGAAAGTCGACAAAATCATCGAAACGATACGGCACGACTACATATATATGTCGATCGTAATATTCTCCGCGATTCTTCTGAGCATTTATATCGTCTGGATCGATGTCGGTGTCGCGGATGCGGCCGAGCGGTTCGACGTTCAGCTCGTCTTCTTGTTTCTGATGCTGTTTTCGATTTGCCTCTACGGTTATGTCGACGGTCGCAGAGACGCCCGGAGGGTCGCGCCCATCACCGACATCGATCTCGGCGAGAAGAGGATGATCCACTCGGTCGTCTTTCGAATCATCGAGCGAGGCGTCATTTTTCACGACAAGGGGGCCGGGAAGATCGTCTTCGCGCCGTGGGACGGCATCAAGAAGATCGAACGGCACGGGCCTTGATCGGAGGGCCGATCCGGCAGAGCCCTCACGCGTCTTCCTCACGACCGGCGGCACCGGCGGGGGGCCAGATGGGCGCGCGCCGGCGGCCGGCGTGGATCTTCGGCGCGGCCGGGCTTCGCGCCGGGGTCGATCGCGTCGCGCGGGCCTTCGCTCATTCCGTCAGCGTGCGGACGAGGCCGGGGAAGTCCTTCCAGGCGCCGACGAAGGGGTGGAAGCTGAAGCGCAGGCGATGGCGGCCCTCCGGCACCTTCACCGCGCGGAACAGCAGGTTCGCGCGTTTCAGATCGGCGGGCTTGCCGTCGATCTCGACCCGCCACCAGCGATGCCAGGCATCGTTCAGGACCAGCCAGCCGGCGCGGTCCATGGTGGCGTCGACCACCACCTCGGAGTTGAGGTAGGAGACGATCTCTGCGCGGCCGGGCGGGGTCTCGGACGGCGCCGTGTCGGCGAGCCGGCCCTCGACGGCGCCGTCGCCCTCGGCGGCGAGCAGGACCTCGCGGCGCGGGTCGAAGCCGTCCGGCCAACGGCCCTCGGCGAGGATCTCGTCGAAGGCGACGAGGCGAGCGCGATCGACCAGGAGCACGCGCGGCAGAGCGCGCGGGTTTTCGTAGATCCAGGTCTCCGGACGGCCTGGGGCCGGGTAGATCCCGGGGATCGCGTCGAAATGGGCGACCTCGACGAGGCGGCCCGGCTTCAGGGCGTGGTCGATCTTCTCGATCGGCAGCGAGGAGGCGATCCAGCGCAGGCCGAGCATATCGTCGAGGACCGAATCGTAGCTCGGGTTCAGCGCCGAGAAGGTCTTCTGCTCGGGGATGGCGATGTGGTCGATGGCGCCGGTCGCCTGGGCATACTCGGCCATGCGCAGCGGATTGTAGCCGAGCGTGTGCTCGAGCTCGTGGAGCATGCCGAGGTTCGGCCAATGGAAGCCGATGCCGACCAGCTCGACGCGGTCGCGGCGGGCGCCGTGATCGTTCTCCTCGACCTTCTTCTTCAGGAAGGCGACCACCGGATCCTTGGTGTTCGTGTCGAGGGCCTGGAAGGTGGCGCTCGGATAGGCGGTCGATTCGTTGGGGGCGTTGTTCCAGGCGAGATCGATCGTCGTGAAGAGCGCGAGCAAGCCGACCGCGATGGCGCCGCCCCGGCCGGAGCCGTCGCGGACGAAGGCACGGGCGGCGAGCAGCACGAGCCCGGCGAGGCCGGCGAAGGCGAGGCTCGTCGCCAGCGGCTTCCAGACCAGCGCGAGACGGTCGGCGTGGAGGCCGAAGACGACCGGCAGCACCGCGAAGACCGTGACCAGGATCGCCGCCTGGACGGCCTTGACGGCGAGCGGGGACGGGCCGGGACGCGGCTCGGTCAGGAGCCGGTGGGTCAGCCAGCCGCCGAGCACGGCGATCGAGAAGCCGATCATGAAGGTGGCGTCGGCGGGGCGGCGATAGAGGTCGACGCCGGGCATCAGGTCGTAGAAGACGCGGAAGGCGGGCGTGTACCAGCCGATCGTGTAGAGCACGAAGAAGACGGCGGCGATCGTCTGCCAGCCGATCTCCTTGGCGAAGAGGCGGCCGCGACCGATGCCGGCGACCAAGATGGTCAGGATCGGGATCGCGCCGGCATAGACCGCGCCCATGTTCTGGGCGAGATAGACGTCGGTGTAGCCGAAGGCGGGGGAGGGCGGGCCCCAATAGTCGACCGCCTGATCGCCCTGGCCGAAGAGATCGGCGATCACGGTGGAGATCAGCGCCTCGGGGGGGAGCGAGCCCTTCCCGGCGCCGATGAAGTCGATCTCCGGCCGATTGGAATGTTCGGCGAGGAGCAGCGTCATGGTCACCGGCACGGCGACGACCAGGAGGCCGCCGACGATCACCGCGAGCCCGGGCAGGACGGTCGCGCCGAGATGGCGGACCGGCTTCTCGTGGGTGAAGATCTCCCACAGCACGTGGCCGGTCAGGTAGTAGAGCGAGAGCAGCGCGATCTGGTCGCGGCCGAGCGCCAGGAGGCCGGCGGCGATGCCGGTCCACAGGCCCCACCAGATCGAGCGGCGGTCGACCATCCGCTGGACGCAGAAGAGCACCACCGGCAGGAGCGCGAAGCTCATCACTTGTCCGGTGTGCTGCAGGCGCCACGCGGCCGAGCCGCCGAAGGCGAAGGCGAGGGCGGCGATCACGCCGCCGCCGGCGTGCCAGCCGCGATCGCGGAACCACAGCGCCAGCGCCAGACCGCCGAGGGCGAGCTGGACGAAGACGGCCGCGTCCATCGCCTGAGCGGAGGGATCGGGATCGATCAGCGCCAGCACGAAGAAGACCGGCACGAAGATCAGCGACTGCGGATCGGAGATCTGCGGCCAGCCGGTGAAGATCCAGGGGTTCCAGGTGATGCCGCGCCCCTCGTGCAGCGAATGGGCGAGGAAGCCCAGTTGGGCGCGGAAATGCGCCTCCGCGTCCCAGGGCACGGTGAGGCCGCCGAAGAGCCACGGCCGCGTCAGCCACAGCCAGGCGAGGGCGAGCACGACGAGGACGACCGCGAGCGCCGGTTCGCCGGCGCGGCGGGCGCGGGTGTCAGCGTCCGTCACGGTTCGCCTCCGGCGCGGCGGCGCCATGGTTGGGCGGCAGGATCGAGAAGGGGCGGTCGAAGCCGATCGCCTCGCGCACGAAATAGAGCGGGCGGCGCTTCACCTCGGAGAAGACGTGGCCGAGATATTCGCCGATGATGCCGAGGCCGACCAACTGAATGCCCGAGAAGAACAGGATCGCCACCATCAGCGACGGGAAGCCGGGCGTGTCGGCGCCGAAGATCAGGGTCTTCAGGATGACGAAGAGGCCGTAGGCCAGCGCCGACAGCGAGACGAAGGTGCCGATCACCGCCCAGATCTTCAGGGGCAGGGTGCCGAAGGAGGTGATCGCGGCGATCGCCAGACGCAGGAGCTTGAAGAAGCCCCATTGCGAGGTGCCGGTCTGACGCTCCTCCATGGTCACGGGGATGGTGGTGGTGCGGAAGCCGGCCCAGGCGAAGAGGCCGCGATTGAAGCGGTTGCGCTCGGGCATGGCGAGGAAGGCGTCGACCACCTTGCGGTCGAAGGCGCCGAAGTCGCCGGTCTCGCGGTCGACGCGGATCTCGCTCATGTAGTCGAAGGCCTTGTAGAAGGCGGTCGAGAAGGCGTTGCGCAGCGGCGAGCCGCGATCGAGGTCGACGCGCCGGGCGTAGACCGCGTCGTAATGGCCGCTCTGCCATTCGGCGAGCAGCTGAGGAATCGCCTCGGGCGGATGCTGGAGGTCGCTGTCCATCACCACGACGACGTCGCCGGAGGTGCGGGCGAGGCCGGCGGTGACGGCGATCTCCTTGCCGAAATTGCGGGAGAAGGTGACGATCTTGAGGTGCGGCACCGTCGCGCGGGCCGCCTTCAGGCGCTCGAACGTGTCGTCGCGCGAGCCGTCGTCGACCGTGACGATCTCGAAGGGCACCCCCAGCCCCTGCAGCACCGGCACGAGGCGGGCGAACAGGCGGTCCAATCCGTCGCGCTCGTTGTGCATGGGAAGGACGACGCTGACCATCGATGCTCGCAGGGTGTCCTGCGTCGAGGTCTCCGGAGCGGTCGTCATGGCGTGGGTCCTTTCAGGAAGGGTAGGGGTCGTGTATCCAATACGCGGGCGCATCGCGGGAAGACTTCGCCGGGATTCGACGAAGCGTCAATGGCGAAGCGGCGCGTCGCTTCGGGATGATGAAGAGGCCGGTCGGGACGGCCGTCGGAGATCGGGATGAAGAGGGATCGCGCCATCGTCTTGTGCGCCGACGACTTCGGCCTGTCGCGGGGGATCGACGACGGCATTCTGGCGCTGGCGGCGCGCGGACGCCTCACCGCGACCGGCTGCATGGTGGCGGGGCCGGCCTTCGCGGCGGACGCGGGCGCCGTGACGGCGCTGGCCGATCGGATCGACATCGGTCTGCACTTCGCTCTGACGGATCTGGCGCCGCTCGGCCCGATCCCCTCGCTCGACGCGGAGGGCCGGGCCGCCTCGCTCGGCCGCGTGTTGTCGCGGTCGCTGACGGGGCGGATCGACTACGAGGAGATCGCGGCGGAGATCGGGCGACAGCTCGATCGTTTCAGGGCGGTGATCGGCCGGGATCCCGACTTCATCGACGGTCATCAGCACGTCCACGTCCTGCCCGGGGTGCGCCGCGCCCTGTTCTCGCTCTACGATCGCGGCGTGCTCGACGGGCGGCGGACGTGGCTGCGCGACTGCCGCGAGGCGCCGGCGGCGATCTGGGCGCGCGGGGTGGAGGCGCCGAAGACGCTCTTCATCGCGATGCTGGCGGCCGGGTTCGGCCGGGCGGCGCGGGCGCGTGGGATCACCGTCAATGCCGGGTTCGGCGGCATCACCGCCTTCGATCCCGCCCGTTTCGCCGCGACCTTCCCGCATTTCCTCGAGCGTCTCGGGACGCGGCCGCTGGTGATGTGCCACCCCGCCGATCCGGCCGCGGCGGCCGATCCGAGCGACCCGATCGATCGGGCGCGGCGGGCGGAATATGCCCATCTGGCGAGCGAGGCCTTCGAGCGGGATCTCGCCGCCGCCGGGGTGCGGCTGGCGCGGATGGGCGAGATCGCCGCCTGATCAGCCGAAGGCGCGGGCGAGGAGGGCGGTCTCGTCCTCGACGCCGTCGAATTCGACCACGCCGACGTCGATCGTCACCCACGTCGGGCCGGTGGCGCCGGGCAGCGAGAAGGCGGTGGTCTCGAGGATGCCGGCGATGCGGTGAGCGACCGGGCGGGCGCTCTCGGTATCGGTGTCGGGCAGGAGCAGGGCGAGGCGATCACCGCCGGCGCGCGCCGCGAGATCCTCGCCGCGGATCAGCCGCGAGATCAGCCGGCCGACCTGAGCGAGCAGCCGATCGCCGGCGGCCCATCCCCATTCGGCGTTGATCTCGGCCAGTTCGGCGACGCGGAAGCCGATCACCGCGAGCGGCGCGTCGCCGGTGCGGGCGTCGTCGATCAGGGCGCCGAGATGTTCCATCAGGAAGGCGCGGCGGTAGAGGCCGGTGACGGAATCGAGCGTCTCGTCGTGGCGGGTGTCGCCATAGGCGGCCTTGAGGGCGAGGCGCAGGCGATGTTCGGTCATCGCCTGTTCGACCCGCTCGGCGAAGAGGGCCTCGCCCTCCTCGGCGAAGACGAGATCGGTCGCGCCGGCGTCGCGGGTCGCCTCGATCAGGCGCGGATCGGCCTCGCCGGTCAGCACCACGGCGGGGAGCGCGTGGGTGTCCGGATTGCGGCGCAGGATCTCGAGAAAATCGATCGCGTCCTCGAGCGGCAGATTGACCACCACGGCGTCGAAGGGCCGGCGTTCCAGATAGTCGGCGGCGGTGTCGATGGTGAAGGCGCCGACCAGGGTCGAGCGTTTGGCGAGCGCGCGTTCGATGGTGAAGTAGCGGATGCCGGCGCCGACCACGAGGACGTGGGCGTCGAGGAGGCTCGCGCCGGTGTCGGGCTCGGCGCGCGACAGGCCGAAGCGGGCGGTGGTCTCGAGCCGGCGCCGCATCTCGGCGCGCATGGTGGCGAGGCGGGCGAGCGAGCCGAGCCGGGCGGAGACGTGGCCGACCGACCAGGGCGCCCGCAACACGTCGGCGATCCCGGCGGGGCGGGCATCCGGGCGGAGGGTCTCGTCGACGGCGACCACCGGAGGCCGGCGCGGCCCGCGCTCGGCCGCCATGCGCAGGGCGGCGTCGAGATAGCGGTCGCGGTCGTCGTGGTCCTCGGTGCCGGCGAAGTTCAAGACCACCACGTCGGGATGGACGGCGTCGTGCTCGAGCGAGCGGGCGAGGGGCAGGGTGCGCACGTCCCAGCCGTCGGCGCGGATCCCCTCCCACAGGCGGCGGGTCTCGGCGCGCGGCGTTTCTTCGATGACGAGGACGCGTCCACGATAGGACATGACGGCAGGATCTCCCGAACGGGGAATCCTACCGCCGGCGCCGTTAACGCCGGCTTGACGGGACCCGTCTCGGTCGGCGGCCCTCAGCCGCGCGCCATCAGATGTTGCGCCATGCCGGCCCGCAGCACCCGGCCGGAGGGGCCGCGCGCGATCGCCGGCACGGTGAAGACCCGGGTCGGGATCTCGGCGAGGCCGACACGGGTGGCGGCGACCGCCTCGCGGAAGCTCGCCTCGTCGATGCGGTGGCCGGCGGAGGGCACCACGGCGGCGGCGATGGCGGGGCCGGTGTCGCCGCCGTCGACCAGGATCGCGGCGGCGTCGGCGATGCCGTCGATCGAGCGATAGAGGCCGTCGAGGACGCCGAGGTCGTAGAGCGCCTGGCCGATGCGCACCGAATCGTCGACGCGGCCGGCGAGTTCGAAGGTCGGCGGCTGGGCGGAGACGATGCGCGCGCCGATGCCGGAGGCCATCCAGCCCTCGGGGTCGCGCGGGCGGTGCTTTCGCTCCTGCGCGGTGGTCGGCCAGTTGAAATGCGGCACCATGGCGCCGCGCAGCTGGATCTCGCCGGCGAGCGGGCGGCCGGCGATCATCTGGCCGGCGCGCTGGGGGATCGCCTTGAGGCGGGTCTCGAGCAGGATCGGCGCGGTCGCGGCGTCGGCCGGCGCGCCGCAGGACCCGACCGGCAGCGGACGGGCGGCGACCGGATCGAGGCGGCGGCGCGCCACCAGACCGTAGGCGCCGAGCGGCACCACGTCGACGATCGCGACGCCCTTGGGCATCGGGCGATCGTGCGGTTCGTCGTCGGCGATCGCCAGCAGCGTCGCCTCGAGGCGGCGGGCGGCGAGGCGGTCGGCGAGACGGGCGGCGAAGCGCACGGGGATCGCCACATGGGTGGCGCCGGTGCGCTCGGCCTCGGCGGCGAGGGCGTCGGTGGCGCGCGGCAGGCCGATCACCAGGGTCGCTCCGGCGATCAGCCAGGGCACCAGGGCGACGCCGGTGCCGACGGCGCCGGACAGCGCGAAGGGGGTGAGCAGCACCGAATCGGCGCCGATCCCCGCCTCGAGCAGGGTCATCAGCCCGGTCGCGACCCAATGATTGTGCGAGCGCGGCAGCGGCAGATCGCGCGCGCCCTCGCCGGTCGCGGCGGCGCCGGTGGTATCCTCCGGCAGGGTGGCGATCTCGACGGTGAGGGCGTGGTCGGCGGGATTGCCCTTGCGGGCGACCTCGGGGGCGGCGCCGAGCGAGGCGGCCTCCTCGAACACCAGCCGCAAGTCGACCAGTCCGTCGGGGAGGTCTCCCCCGGCACCGAAGACGAAGCGGATCTGGAAGAGATCGGCGGCGACGTCGCGCAGGCGCTCGCCGTGAGTCTCGGTCTCGGTACGGGCGACGGTGACGATGGCACGGGCGCCGAGGCGCCGGCAATGTTCGGTGACGTCGGCCTCGCGGGCGCCGAGCGGCAGCGGCGCGACGATCAGGCCGGCGCGCGAGCAGGCGAGGAAGGTGACGACCGCGTCGACGGTCGGCGGCATCTGGAAGGCGATGACGGTGTCGGTCTGGAGGCCGACCGCGGCGAAGAAGGCGGCGAGCGCCTCGATCCGGGTGTTCAGATCCTTCCAGGTGAGGGTTTCGCCGGCGCCGCCGGTCCACTCGGGGCGATCGGCGAAGTCGATCAGCGCCGGGTGGTCGGGGCGCATCTCGGCGTTGCGCGCGGCGATCTGGTCGAGGGTGACGCGACCCCAGGCGCCGGTCGCGGCATGAGCGCGGGATTCGTCCTCGCGTGCGACGATCATGGGGTCCCCCCCTCCTTCTTCTCGTCCGGCCGGACCCACCATGCGGGCAACGTCCAACCGGATCCGGGAGTGTTGGCCGGATGTTCGATTCGCGTCCAGTGGGCGAGCCACTGTCCGGGCAGATGATAGAGCGGAACGACGTAGAATCCCGCCATCAGAACGCGATCGAGCAGGCGCGCGGCGGCGACGAGGTCGTCGCGGCTGCGCGCGCCGATCAGCGCGGTGATGGCGGCGTCGGCGACCGGGTTCTTCACGCCGGGCAGATTGAACGAGCCCTCCTGGTCGGCGGCGCCGGTGCTCCAGCGGTGGATCTGCTCGTTGCCGGGCGAGGCGGAGGCGGCCCACACCCACATGGTCACGTCGAAATCGAAGGTGCGGCGGCGCGATTCGTATTGAGCGGCGTCGACGGTGCGGATCCGGGCGTCTATGCCGAGGGCGGCGAGGGTGCGCTGCCAGCCCATGGCGAGGCGTTCCTGCTCGCGGGTCTGGGTCAGGATCTCGAAGGAGAAGGGCGCGCCCGTCTGCGAGACGAGGCGGGCGCCGTCGAGCCGCCAGCCGGCGGCCTTCAGGAGCTCGAAGGCGGCCTTCAGCGCGGCGCGGTCGCGGCCGGAGCCGTCGGTCGTCGGCATCCGCCAGGAGCCGTCGAGGAAGGCGGGCGCGACCGCCCCGGGGAAGGGGGCGAGGAGGGCGCGCTCTCGCTCGTCGGCCGGACGGGTGTAGGCGGAGAGTTCCGACCCGTCGAAATAGCCGTGCTGACGCTCGTAGAGACCCCAGAACAGGTTGCGGTTGGCCCATTCGAAGTCGAACAGCCGGGCCAGCGCCTCGCGGACGCGGACGTCGGCGAAGAGTGGGCGGCGGGTGTTGAGGGCGAAGCCGGTCATGCCGCGCGGCACGTCGAGCGGGATCGTCTCCTTGACCACCAGCCCGTCGCGGGCGGCGGGGAAATCATAGGCGGTCGACCAGCGGCCGGGGTCGCTCTCCGACGTCAGGTCGACGAGGCCCTTCTTGAAGGACTCGATCATCGAATTGCGGTCGCGGTAATAGTCCCAGCGCAACTCGTCGGCATTGTAGAGGCCGCGCCGCACCGGCCGGTCCTTGGCCCAATAGTCGGGGTCGCGGGTGAGCACGAGGCGGGCGCCGGGCTCGACGGTGGTCACGCGATAGGGTCCGGAGCCGATCGGCGGGTCGAGCCGGGTCGCCTCGAAGTCGCGATCCTTCCAATCGTGCGCCGGCAGGATCGGCATCAGGCCGAGGATCAGCGGCAGCTCGCGGTTCTCCGCCGACTTCAGGCGAAAACGGACGGTGCGGTCGTCGACCTTCTCCACGCCTTCGACGTCGCGATAATTGGCGCGCATGTAGGGCAGGCCCTTCTCGCGCAGGGTCTCGAAGGAGAAGACCACGTCCTCGGGCGTGACGGGCGTGCGATCGGAGAAGCGGGCGGCGGGATCGAGGCGGAAGGTGACGGTGGAGAGATCGTCGGCGACGTCGATCGTCTCGGCGAGGAGGCCGTAGAGGGTGAAGGGCTCGTCGAGGCCGCGATCCATCAGGCTCTCGAAGACGTTCGAGCCCTCGGCGCCGCCGCGCAGGCCCGCCGCCGGATTGCCGCGGAAGACGAAGGGATTGAGCTGGTCGAAGGAGCCGACGACGCCGAGAGTGATGCGCCCGCCCTTGGGCGCCGCCGGATCGGCCCACGGGACGTGATCCCAGCCGGGCGCCAGACGCGGGGCGCCGTGCATGGCGATGGCCGGGCGCGGTTCGGCACGGGCCGGATCGGTCGCGGCGAGGCCGCCGCCGAGCGCCACGGCGAGCGCGAGGCCGAGCGGCAGGGCCCGGCCGAGGCGGCGGCCGAGGTCGCGTGCCGCCGTCACCACGGCGCGGCCGATGATCGAGCCGCGTATCGGCATCCGTCGTCGCAACGATCGGGTCTCCTGTCGTCCGGGTCGGGGCGAATCTCGGGCGCGATGCTAGCACGGGACGGCGCCGGGGCGATCGCCGCTCCCCGAGGCGGTCGCGCGCGTCCCGGCGGAAAGACCGAAGCGAGGCTGGAAATCCCGGCGGCGAGAGGCTATGGATCGATGCCGCGCGGACGATCATGGTTTCGCCCAGATCGGACGGCAAAGCGCGGTTCGAACCTCCGGTCGTCGTGATCGTGGTCACGGGCGATTCGAGGCGATGTCGGAATTTCGTCGCGGACTTCCGTCTGGGGACACGGGATGCCTGTCTCGGATCGACGACGCGGTCTACTTCGAGGATGTGGTTTTCATGGCTGACAGCTCCCTTCGCCCGATGCTTCCGACGATCGAGAGCGGTCTCGGCCGCACGCTCCTCGCCGCCGTCGCGGCGCTCGCCTTCGTCGCCGCGCCGGTGATCGCCCAGGCGCAGACGCCGGCTCCGACCCCGCCGGCCAAGGCCGCACCGAAGCCGGCCGCCGCCAAGCCGGCCCCGGCCAAGGAAGAGGCCGCCGCCGAGGATCCGCTGCCCTGGGTCAAGATCTGCTCCAAGGACGCGGACAAGAAGAACGTCTGTCTGGTCGCCAAGGAAGTGCGCTCGGCCGAGGGCCAGCTCGTCGCCTCGGTCGCGTTGCGCGACATCGAGGGCGACGCCAAGAAGGTGCTGCTGATCGCCGTGCCGCCGGTGGTGCTGATCCAGCCGGGCATGCGCGTCCAGGTCGACAAGGGCAAGCAGCAGGAGGCGAAGTACACGATCTGCTTCCCCAACGCCTGCTACGCCGAGATGGAGATGTCGGACGCGACCGTCGCGGAGATGAAGAAGGGCAAGGCGCTGATCGTCACCTCGCTCAACATTCAGCAGAAGCCGATGTCGTTCCCGTTCCTTCTGTCGACCTTCAAGACGGCGGCGGAAGGCCCGGGCATCGATCCCAACGCCGGCCAGCAGAGCCAGGAACAGCTTCAGCAGGAACTGCAGAAGCGCGCCGAGGAAGCCGCCAAGAAGCTCGGCGGCGAGGCTCCGGCGCCCGCGCCCGCCCCGGCGGCGCCCAAGCCCTGATCGGGGTCGCCCCGAGGGCGGCTCCATCGCCTGCGACGATCGGACGCGCGCACGAGTGATTGGCGCGCGTTTTTCTTGGCCGGGCCGCTTCTCGAAAGTTCGACGCGACGACTACCTTTCTCGGAGTTAACTTGAGTGGCTCCCGGGCGAGGCGCAAGGCTCGGGGCGCGCGTCGCCGGACGATCGTCGGCGACCGACGGACCGCTCGGGGGTTCTCATGTTTCGCGACATCGTCAATCGCTACGCCACTCCCTTCGTCACGGGGCTCTTCGTGATCTCGTTGATCTCGGGGCTCTCGCTGTTCTTCCACGTCGGCACCGCCGCCTTCCGGGGCATGCACGAGTGGCTCAGCCTGGTGCTGATCGTGCCCTTCGTGCTGCACGTCTGGAAGAACTGGCTGCCGATGACGAGCTATTTCAAGCGCGGCTGGCTGATGTGGCCGCTCGGCGCGTCGCTGGTGGCGGCGCTCGCCTTCGCCGTTCCCGGCGTGATGGAACTCGGCGGCATCGGCGGCAATCCGCAGGTGGCGATGTATCGGGCGATGGGCGACGCGCGCATCGCCGATCTGGCGCCGGTCCTCAAGGTGTCGGAAGCGGAGATCGACAAGCGCCTGGAGCGGGTCGGGCTCAAGGGCGTCAGCCACGACACCTCGCTCGCCGCCGCCGCCAAGGCGGGCGGCAAGGAGGAGCGCCACGTGATCTTCTCGGTGATCCTGCCGCATTGACGGCGAGAGGGGCGGCCCCGGCTCCACGCGAGCCGGGCCGGGCTCACACCGCGATCTTGGCGCGGACGGCTTCGGGATCGACCTCGTCCTTCGAGCCCTCGATCACCACCTCGCCGCGATCGAGCACCGTGTAGTGGTCGGCGAGATCGCGGGCGAAGTCGAAATACTGCTCGACCAGCACGATCGCCATGGTGCCCTTGCCGCGCAGATATTCGAGCGCGCGGCCGATGTCCTTGATGATCGAGGGCTGGATGCCCTCGGTCGGCTCGTCGAGGACGAGGAGGCGCGGCCGGGTGACGAGAGCGCGGCCGATCGCCAGCTGCTGCTGTTGACCGCCGGAAAGGTCGCCGCCGCGCCGCCGCATCATGTCGGCGAGGACGGGGAAGAGCTCGAAGACCTCGTCGGGGATGGTGCGCTCGCCGCGCGGCAGACAGGCGAAGCCCGACTGGAGGTTCTCCTCGACCGTCAGGAGCGGGAAGATCTCGCGGCCCTGAGGCACGAAGGCGATGCCGGCGCGGGCGCGGTCGTAAGGCGGCATGCGGCCGAGATCCTTGCCCTCCCACGTGATCGAGCCCTTGGTGATCGGCTGTTGGCCGACGATGGCGCGCATCAGCGAGGTCTTGCCGACGCCGTTGCGGCCGAGCACGCAGGTGATCGCACCGATCTCGGCTTTCGTGGAGACGCCGCGCAGAGCCTGGGCGGCGCCGTAGAAGAGATCGATCTCGTCGACTTTCAGCATGTCTCAGCGCCCCAGATAGACTTCGATGACCTTGGGATCGTTGGCGACGTGGTCGATGGTGCCCTCCGAGAGCACGCCGCCCTCGTGCAGCACTGTCACCTTGACGCCGAGCTCGCGGACGAAGGCCATGTCGTGCTCGACCACCACCACCGACTTGCCGGAGGCGTGGATCTCGCGCAGCAGCGCCGCCGTCTGCATGGTCTCGGCGTCGGTCATGCCGGCGACCGGCTCGTCGACCAGGAGGAGCTTCGGCTCCTGCGCCAACAGCATGCCGATCTCGAGCCACTGTTTCTGGCCGTGCGACAGGTTCTTGGCGAGTTCGTCGCGGCGGTCGATCAGTTTGACGGTCGTCAGGATCTCGTCGATGCGCTCCGCCTCGATCGCGCTCAGGCGATGGAACAGCGAGGCGAAGGGGCGACGATCGGCCTTCAGCGCGAGATAGATGTTGTCCTCGACGGTGTGGCTCTCGAAGACGGTCGGCTTCTGGAACTTGCGGCCGATGCCGAGTTCGGCGATCGACGCCTCGTCGAGGGTGGTCAGGTCGATCGCGCCGCGCTCGAACAGAACCTCGCCCTCGTCGGGCCGGGTCTTGCCGGTGATGCAGTCCATCATCGTGGTCTTGCCGGCGCCGTTGGGGCCGATGATGGCGCGCATCTCGCCCGGTCCGATGACGAGGCTCAGGCCCTTCAGCGCCTTGAAGCCGTCGAAGGACACCTTGACGTCGTCGAGATAGAGCAGGGAGTTGGCGGCGATCTCGAGATTCATGATCGGCGGCTCCTGGGAAGGGTGCGGGGGGTCATTCGGCCGGAACCGGAGCGGGCGTCGGATCGGACGGCGGGGTCTTCGCCTTGCGGCTCGCCCGCCAGTCGCTCCAGGTCCCGACGATGCCCTTGGGCAGGAACAGCGTCACCAGGACGAACAGGGCGCCGAGGGCGAAGAGCCACAGCTCGGGCAACACGCCGGTGAACCAGGTCTTGCCCCAGTTGACGGCGACGGCGCCGACGATCGGTCCGACCAGCGTGCCGCGTCCGCCGACGGCGACCCAGATCACCGCCTCGATCGAATTGGCCGGCGAGAATTCACCCGGGTTGATGATGCCGACCTGGGGCACGTAGAGGGCGCCGGCGATGCCGGCGAGCATCGCCGAGACCACGAAGACGAAGGTCTTGTAGGTGGCGACGCGGTAGCCGATGAAGCGGGTGCGGCTCTCGGCGTCGCGGATCGCCACCAGCACCTTGCCGAGCTTGGAATGGACGATCCCCGAGGAGATCAGGAGACCGAGCGCGATCGTCAGGCAGGACAGCGCGAAGAGCACGGCACGGGTGCCGTCGGCCTGGACGTTGAAGCCGAGGACGTCCTTGAAGTCGGTGAGGCCGTTGTTGCCGCCGAAGCCCATGTCGTTGCGGAAGAAGGCGAGCAACAGGGCGTAGGTCATCGCCTGGGTGATGATCGAGAGATAGACGCCGGTGACGCGCGAGCGGAAGGCGAGGCCGCCGAAGACCAGCGCGAGCAGACCCGGCACCAGCACCACCATCACCGCCGCGAAGGCGAAATGGTCGAAGCCCCACCAGTACCAGGGCAGTTCCTTCCAGTTCAGGAACACCATGAAATCGGGCAGGATCGGATCGCCGTAGACGCCGCGCGTGCCGATCTGGCGCATCAGATACATGCCCATGGCGTAGCCGCCGAGCGCGAAGAAGGCGCCGTGGCCGAGCGACAGGATCCCGCAATAGCCCCACACCAGATCGAGCGCGAGGGCGAGCGCGGCATAGGTCGCGTATTTGCCGAAGAGCGTCACGAGGTAGTTCGGCAGATGGAGGGGCGAGCCCTCCGGCACCACCAGATTGAGCACCGGCACGAGCACCGCGACGGCGAGGATCAGGAGGAGCGCGAGCGAGACGCGGCGATCGAGGCCCTTGAGGAAGAAGTGTGTGATCATGCTTCCACCGACCGGCCCTTGAGGGCGAAGAGGCCCCGCGGACGCTTCTGAATGAAGAGGATGATGAAGACGAGCACCAGGATCTTGCCGAGCACGGCGCCGGCGAAGGGCTCCAGGAACTTGTTGACGACACCGAGCGTCAGAGCGCCGACGAGCGTGCCCCAGAGATTGCCGACGCCGCCGAAGACCACGACCATGAAGCTGTCGATGATGTAGCTCTGGCCGAGGTTCGGGGAGACGTTGTCGATCTGGGAGAGGGCGACGCCGGCGATGCCGGCGATGCCGCAGCCGAGGCCGAAGGTCAGCGCGTCGACCCAGGGGGTGCGGATGCCCATCGCGCTCGCCATCGAGCGGTTCTGAGTGACGGCGCGCATCTGCAGGCCGGCGGCGGTCTTCTTCAGGATCAGCATCAGGCCGACGAAGACGCAGAGCGCGAAGACGATGATCCACATGCGGCCGGTCGTCAGGGTCAGATGGCCGAGATCGATCGAGCCGGACATCCAGGAGGGCGCGCCGACCTCGCGGTTGTTGGCGCCGAAGAGGGTGCGGACGAGCTGCTGGAGGATCAGCGACAGGCCCCAGGTGGCCAGCAGCGTCTCGAGCGGGCGGCCGTAGAGCCAGCGGATCACGGTGCGCTCGATGGCGACGCCGACGGCGCCGGAGACCAGGAAGGCGAGCGGCAGGGCGATCGCCAGCGACCAGTCGAAGAGGCCGGGCACATGGGTGCGGATCACTTCCTGCACCACGAAGGTGGTGTAGGCGCCGAGCATCACCAGCTCGCCATGGGCCATGTTGATGATGCCCATGACGCCGAAGGTGATGGCGAGGCCGATCGCCGCGAGCAGCAGGACCGAGCCGAGCGAGAGGCCGTAGAGGGCGTTCTGGGCCGAGTTCCACAGCGCCAGCGAGGTCTCGATCGACTTGGCGCCGGCCTGGGCGGCGTCGCGGATCGCGGCGGGCGTGTCGGCCGGCAGCGAGCGCAGCAGCGAGACCGCGTCCTGATCGCCGCGATCACGAATGATCTGGGCGGCGGCGAGGCGATCGGCCTCGGGGGCGCCGGTCTTGGCGAGGACGAGGGCGGCGCGCGCGGTCTGGAGCGCGGTGCGGGCGGCGGCGTCCTTCTCCTTGGCGAGCGCCGCCTCGAGCGCCGGCAGCGCGTCCTGATCGCGCGACTTGAAGACCGCCTCGGCGGCCTCGCGGCGTTTCGCCGGATCCGGCGACATCAGCGTCAGCGCGCCCATGGCGGCGGCGATGGCGGAGCGGACACGGTTGTTGACGCGGACCGGCGAGAGACCGGCCGGCGGGCTCGCGATCGCCGCGCCGGTCGCGGCGTCGACGACGTTCGCGCCGGTGCGGATCGCCACGGTCTTGGTCGCGGCGTCGAATTCGAGGGTCTTGTCCTGGATCGCCTGGACGATGATCGCGGCGCGCGGGTGACCGGAGGTGGCGAGATCGGCGATCGCCTCGCCGGTGTCGGCGTAGCTGTCGGCGGTCAGTTTGGTCAGGGCGCCGGAAATGTCCTGGGCGTACGCGGGAAGCGACGATCCCAGAGCCAGCGCCAGCAGGAGCAGTCCGTATCGGACGAGGCGGCGGAGGTGATGGGGCATGCGTTTTCTGTCCCGTGACCGTAGCCCATCCGTATCCCGAAAGATCGGTCGGGCTCCCGACCGCGAAGCGGTCGCCCTTCTCCCCTCGTGGGAGAAGGTGGCGCGTGAGCGCCGGATGAGGGGTACGCGCGGCGCGATCGACCGGGCAGGGAGGGGGAAGTTCGAGCCGCTGCGCGGCGTCCCCCTCATCCGCCCTTCGGGCACCTTCTCCCGCGAGGGGAGAAGGAAGAGCCGGGCTTCGCCCGGTGTCGGCGGATCGCCGGTTCGGCGATCCGGTCGACGGAGAGGCGTCGCTCCGAGGAGCGACGCCGCGGTTCCCGTTCGATCAGCCGCACTTCTTGGTGACGGTGTTGTAGTTGCCGCACTTGAGCGTGACCCAATCGGCCTCGAGGTCCTTGGAGCCGGGCAGATAGTCGGTCCAGGCGTCGCCGGGGACGAGGTCCTTGGTCTTCCACACCACGTCGAACTGGCCGTCGGCCTTGATCTCGCCGATCAGCACCGGCTTGGTGATGTGATGGTTCGGCAGGACCTTGGCGATGCCGCCGGTGAGGTTCGGGGTCTCGATGCCGGGCAGGGTGTCGATGACCTTGTCGGCGTCGACGGTGCCGGCCTTCTCGACCGCCTTGACCCAGGCGTTGAAGCCGATCACCGAGGCTTCCATCGGGTCGTTGGTCACGCGCTTCGGGTTCTTGGTGTATTCCTGCCACTTCTTGATGAAGGCCTCGTTCTCCGGGGTCTTCACGCTCTCGAAGTAGTTCCACGCGGCGAGGTGGCCGACCAGCGGCTTGGTGTCGATGCCGGCGAGCTCCTCCTCGCCGACCGAGAAGGCGACGACCGGAATGTCGGTGGCCTTGATGCCCTGGTTGCCGAGCTCCTTGTAGAAGGGCACGTTGGCGTCGCCGTTGATGGTCGAGACCACCGCCGTCTTCTTGCCGGCCGAGCCGAACTTCTTGATGTCGGAGACGATCGTCTGCCAGTCGGAGTGACCGAACGGCGTGTAGTTGATCATGATGTCCTCGGCGGCGACGCCCTTGGACTTCAGATAGGCCTCGAGGATCTTGTTGGTGGTGCGCGGATAGACGTAGTCGGTGCCGGCGAGCACCCAACGCTTCACGTCGCCGCCGTCCTTCGACATGAGGTAGTCGACGGCCGGGATCGCCTGCTGGTTCGGGGCGGCGCCGGTGTAGAACACGTTGCGCTCGGATTCCTCGCCCTCGTACTGGACCGGGTAGAACAGGATCGAGTTCAGCTCCTTGAAGACCGGCAGGACCGACTTGCGCGAGACCGAGGTCCAGCAGCCGAACACCACCGAGACCTTGTCCTTGGCGATCAGCTCGCGCGCCTTCTCGGCGAAGAGCGGCCAGTTGGAGGCCGGGTCGACCACGACCGCCTCGAGCTTCTTGCCGAGGACGCCGCCCTTCTTGTTCTGTTCGTCGATCATGAACAGAATGGTGTCCTTCAGCGTCGTCTCGGAGATGGCCATGGTGCCGGAGAGCGAGTGCAGGACGCCGACCTTGATGGTGTCCGCGGCGTCGGCGGCGGTGGCGAAGGCACCAGCCGAAATGGCGGCGCCGATGATCGCGCCCAACAGCTTCTCGTTCAGAGTCATGGTTTTCTCCCCCGGGAGTTCGATCCGTCGATCACGAAGCCGGCCCTCGGCTCCGTTGCTGAGGAGTTGAACGCGGGAGGCGTTCCGGTCCCATACGTCGAATGACGCAGTTTCTGCAGGAGGCAATAAAATCAAGTATATATATAAAAAATAGAAAATCACTCCATATTCGCAAGCAACGCTCTTGCTTTGTTGAGTCTAATGAGCGTAATAATATTAATTAAGCTCAAAAATATAACAATAGAAATAACAATTAAAGTAGGGTGATCCAGTATCAGTTCTGTCTTCTTGTTTAAAATCATATAAATTAATTTATCGGTGAAAATTATAATCGGAGATACGAGGCACAGCATGAATACAGCAAAGTGCGACTGTTGCCGCGCATGAAAACTCTTCGATCCACTATCGCTTTCTCTTTTGAAGAATCGAAGCTTGTCGTCAATGCCGCTGACATCCTCAATTCTTCTGAGAGTCCTGTTTAATAAGCCAATCTGCATATCGTTGTGCGCATATATCGAAATGAAATACCATGATATCATTGGAATGATACCGCATATCAAAAATGGTGCTAGAAAATTAGGTCCGGCTGGAGTCGGTGTCGTGTATTTTGATATAATATAACCTCCGATAAAGAGTAATATTGTTTGAATATGAGCGGAATTTATTGATGCGCGCGCTATCACGCGGGCGTTTAACTCGCTTTGAAGTGATGAAAATAAAGTTGTTACATCAAGTCTTTCGGGCAATTTTTCTGTCCTCAGCAATTTTTAAATTCATTTCCCATGATTTTGGTTGTAAGTATCTTTTGTGTCAAGCGACGGGTCGTGTTGTTGGATATCTAAATTGTAGGTTGGATGTAGCATGGCCGGACGGCAACGCATTCTTCCCGTTCGGCGCGACTACAATCGCTGGGTCGCCGATCAGACGCTCGAGGACTACGCGCTGCGCTTCACGGCGAAGAGCGCCCGGCGCTGGTCGGCGCCGCGCGTCGCCCAGACCGCGATCGGGGCGATCTCGTTCCTGGCGCTCGAGGCGATCGGCGGGGCGATCACGCTCGCGCACGGCTTCGTCAACGCCGCCGCCGCGATCGTCGTGGTCTCGCTGATCCTGCTCGTCACCGGCTGGCCGATCGCGCGCTCGGCGGCGAAATGGGGGGTCGACATCGACCTCCTCACGCGCGGCGCCGGCTTCGGCTACATCGGCTCGACGGTGACGTCGCTGATCTACGCGAGCTTCACCTTCATCCTCTTCGCGATCGAAGCCTCGATCATGTCGTCGGCGCTGGAGCTCGCCTTCGGCTGGCCGCTGTGGCTCTCCTACATTCTCTCCGCGCTCGCGGTGATCCCGCTGGTGGTCTACGGCATCACCGCGATCTCGCGGTTTCAGCTGTGGACGCAGCCGTTCTGGATCGTGCTCAACATCCTGCCCTTCGCCTTCATCGCCTGGAAGGATCCGGCGCAGTTCCAGGCGTGGTGGCAGTTTGGTGGGGTCGGTCCCGGCGGCCAGCCGGGGACGCTCTGGGAGAGTTTCGATCTCGTCCGCTTCGGCCTCGCCTCGTCGGTGATCCTCGGGCTGATGCCGCAGATCGGCGAGCAGGTCGACTTCCTGCGCTTCATGCCGGAGCGGCTCGAGGGGGCGGGGCGGGCGCATCGCATCGGCACCTTCTTCGCCGGTCCGGGCTGGGTGGTGCTGGGGGCGCCGAAGCTCTTCGCCGGGTCGCTGCTCGCGGTGATCGCGCTGCGCGCGGGGGTGCCGGCGAGCCATGCGGGCGAGCCGGCGCAGATGTACGACGTCGCCTTCCGCTACATGATCCCGTCGGAGAAGGCGGCGCTGGTGTTGACGGCCGCCTTCGTGGTGGTCTCCCAGCTCAAGATCAACGTGATGAACGCCTATGCCGGGTCGCTGGCGTGGTCGAACTTCTTCTCCCGCGTCACCCATTCCCATCCCGGGCGGGTGGTGTGGCTGGTCTTCAACGTGGCGATCGCGCTCCTCCTGATGGAACTCGGCATCTACGAGGCGCTCGAGAAGACGCTCGGCCTCTTCGCCATCGTCGCGGTGGCGTGGCTCGGGACGATCTGCGCCGATCTCGGCATCGCCAAGCCGCTCGGCCTGTCGCCGCCGGGGATCGAGTTCAAGCGGGCCCATCTCTTCGACGTCAATCCGGTCGGGGTCGGGGCGATGGGGCTCGCGACCGCGCTGGCGCTGGTCGCCGCGACCGGCCATTTCGGGGTGCTGGTTCAGGCCTTCGCGCCCTTCGTGGCGCTCGTGACGGCGCTCGTCGCGGTGCCGGTCATCGCCTGGGCGACGGACGGGCGGTGGTATCTGGCGCGCAAGCCCAAGTCCGATTGGGCGAAGCTCTCGACCATCCGCTGCTCGGTCTGCGAGCACGATTTCGAGCCGGAGGACAGCGCCCATTGCCCGGCCTATGACGCGCCGATCTGTTCGCTGTGCTGTTCGCTCGACGCGCGTTGCCGCGACCAGTGCAAGCCGGAGGGGCGGATCGCGGCGCAGGCCAAGGCCTGGACCATGTCGATGCTGCCGAAGGCCCTGGCGCGGCGGCTGAGCCCGCGGCTCCTCGAATACGTGGCGATCCTCTCGCTCATCACCACGGCGATCGGACTGGTGCTGCTGGTGATCCATTTCCAATCGGATCCGCGCGATCCTGTGGTCGAGGCGGCGCTGACGCGGGCGCTGTGGTCGGCATTCTTCGTGCTGCTCATCGTCGCCGGGGTGGTGGCGTGGTTCTTCGTCCTCGCCCACGAGAGCCGGCGGGTGGCGGAGGAGGAGTCTGCGCGCCAGACCGGCCTGCTCCTCGACGAGATCGCCGCGCACGAGCGCACCGACGCCGAGCTGCAGAAGGCCAAGGAGGCGGCCGAATCGGCCAATTCCGCCAAGAGCCGCTATCTCGTCGGTCTCTCCCACGAACTGCGCACGCCGCTCAACGCGGTGCTCGGTTACGCCCAGGTGCTCGAGCGCGACAGCGGGCTGACCAACGGGCGGGCGCATTCGGTCAAGGTGATCCGCCGGTCGGCCGAACATCTCTCCGGGCTGATCGACGGCCTCCTCGACATTTCCAAGATCGAGGCGGGGCGGCTCGAACTCGCCCGCGACGAGATCCGCTTCGCCGATTTTCTCGACAGTCTCGTCGAGATGTTCCGGCCGCAGGCGGAGGCCAAGGGGCTCGCCTTCCGTTTCACCCGGCCGATGAAACTGCCCGAGGTCGTGGCGACCGACGAGAAGCGGCTGAGGCAGGTGCTGGTCAATCTCCTCACCAACGCGGTGAAGTTCACCACTGCCGGCGAGGTCCATCTCGACGTCGGCATGCGGCACGAGATCGCCACCTTCACCGTCACCGACACCGGCGCCGGCATCGACGAGGCGGATCTCGAGCGCATCTTCGAGCCGTTCGAACGCGGCGAGAGCGCGAGGCGCAAGCCCGGTCTCGGGCTCGGCCTGACCATCACCAAGATGATCACCACGCTGATGGGCGGCGACGTGCGCGTCGACAGCCGCCCGGGGCGGGGTTCGCGGTTCCGGGTCCGGATGCATCTCTCCGTGGTGGCGCGGCCGGTGGTGCCGGCGCCGGTGCCGGAGGCGCGCGCCTACGAGGGGGCGCGGCGGCGGATCCTGGTGGTCGACGACAACGCCGATCACCGCGATCTCGTGCGCGTCGTGCTGGAGCCGATCGGCTTCGTCGTCGACGAGGCGGAGGACGGCGCGGCCTGTCTCGAGCGGGTCGCGACCGTGGCGCCGGATCTGATCCTGCTCGATCTCTCGATGCCCGGGACGAGCGGCTGGGAGGTCGCGCAGAGCCTGCGCGAGCGCGGCTACGGCGGCAAGATCGTGATCCTCTCGGCGAACGTCGGCGACACCCGGCCGCCGGACATGGAGATCGCCGCCCACGACGACGTCGTCGCCAAGCCGTTCGAGGTGGCGCGCCTCCTCGAGCGGCTCCAGGTCCATCTCGGGCTGACCTGGTGCGCGGCGCCGGAGGCGGAGACGGCCCCGCGCGACGTGGCGGCGAAGCCGGCGCCGCCGGACGATCGGCCGACGCCGGCGGAGGCGAACGATCTCTTGCAATGGGCACGGATCGGCTATGTTCGAGGCGTCGCCCAGCGGCTGGCGGCGATCGAGGCGGAGATCACGGCGGCGGGGGGTGAGGCCGGTGCCCGGTTGGTCGAGCTGATCCGCGCCGCCGAAGCCTACGACATGACGCGACTGGTCGCGCTCCTGGAGGGATCCGATGCCGATGCCTGACGCCGCCCGCTCGCGCGACATCGTCCTCGTCGTCGACGACAATCCCGACACGCTCGGCTTCCTCACCGAGACGCTGGAGGCGCAGGGCGCGATGGTGCTGGTGGCGACGGGGGGCGAGGCGGCGCTGGCGATCGCCGAGCGGATCACGCCCGACGTCATCCTGATGGACGCGGTGATGCCGGGGATCGACGGGTTCGAGACCTGCCGCCGGCTGAAGCGCCTTCCCGCGACCGCCGACGTGCCGATCCTCTTCATGACCGGGCTCTCGGAGACCGAGCACATCGTCGAGGGCTTCGCCGCCGGCGGGGTCGACTACGTCACGAAGCCGATCGTGCTCGACGAGCTGACGGCGCGGATCCGGGTTCATCTCGCCAATGCCCGGCGGGAGCGGTCGGCGCGGATGGCGCTCGACACCGCCGGGCGGTTCCTGCTCGCCACCGACGCGCGCGGCCGCATCGCCTGGGCGACGCCGCAGGCGGCGAAACTCCTCGCCGAGGTCGAGGCGAGCGGCGAGGGCCTGCCGGAGGCGGTCAGCGCGCTCCTGGTCGAGGCGATGGCCAATCCGTCGTCGGGGCCGATCGTGGTCGGCGAGAGCGAGGCGCGGCGGATCCAGCTGACCGCGCTCGGCCGGGCCGGCGAGGACGAATGGCTGTGGCGGATGATGTGCGACGAGGCCGGCGGCGAGGAGGCGGCGCTCCGCAAGCGCTTCGGCCTCACCGCGCGCGAGGCGGAGGTGTGCCTGTGGGTGGCGCGCGGCAAGTCGAACCGCGACATCGGCGAGATCCTCGGTCTCTCCCCGCGCACCGTCAACAAGCACCTCGAGACCGTGTTCATGAAGCTCGGCGTGGAGAACCGCGCCTCGGCGGCGGTGATGGCGCTGAAGGCGATCGAGGCGGGTTGAGCGCCGAAAAGCGCGCTTCCACCCCACCTGCGACCAAACATACATTGACCATATAACTTCATGCGCGTATCTCTCGATCGTCGGGAGACGGCCGCGTGCCGTCCTCGCGAGCCGGGAGTGAGCGAGATGACGGGTCGATCGCACGAGATCGCCGACGGGGAGGAGACCTGGACCCGCGCGCCGTCGGGGGCGGATCGTCGCCGACGGCGGATCGGTTGCGCGATCGCGGCGCCGAGCCGGCCGAAGCCGCTGACACCGGAGGCGCTGGCGGCGGTGGCGACGGCTCTCGAGCGCGAGCGGCAGTCCCATGAATTCCATGCCGCGGTGCTGGCGCGGTTTCCCGGCGCGATGCCGTTCCGGCTGACGGTGGAGGCGGAGGCGCGTCACGCGGCGGCGCTCGAGGCCTTGTTGCGGCGGCGAGGGCTGGCGGTGCCGGAGGCGCCGTCGACCGGGGGCGCGACGATCGACCACACGGTGCCGGCGACGCTCGGGGCGGCCTGCCTCGAGGCGGTCACGGCCAAGGAGGACCGTATCCGCATCTTCGAGCGGGTGCTGCTGCCGCTGGTGGCGGGCTATCCGGACGTGGAGCGAGTGTTCGCGCGGATCGTCGAGGCGGCGCGGGAGCGTCATCTGCCGGCGCTGCGCCATTGGGCGGGCGACCATCATCGCGACGGCGAGGGAGGAGAGCGAATTTGAGCAACGTCACGGTTCTGGGATCGGGGTTCGGCGCGCTGACCACGGTGCGCCAGTTGCGGCGCGCCGGCCATGCCGGGGAGATCACCGTGATCTCGCCACGCGACCATCTGCACTATCTGCCGAGCACGATCTGGATCCCGACGCATCTCAGAAAGGGTGAGGATCTGAGGATCCCGCTCGCCCATTTCTTCCGCGAGCAGAAGGTGACCTTCGTCCAGGCCTCGGTGACGGGGCTCGCCGACGGCGGACGGACGGTGCTGACCGACGCCGGCGACCACGCCAACGACCAGTTGGTGATCGCCACCGGCGGCCGCTTCATCCGCAAGCTGCCGGGCATCGAACACGCGCTGATCCCCTGCGAGGGGATCGCGGTCGGCGAGGAGATCGAGCGCCGGCTCGACGCGCTTCCGGGCGGCACCATCGCCGTCGGCTTCGCCACCAATCCCAACGAACAGGGCGCCATGCGCGGCGGCCCGATGTTCGAATTCCTGTTCATCATCGAGACGCTGCTCCGCAAGCAGGGGCGGCGCGACAAATTCGAGATCGTGTTCTTCAATCCGGCGACGCGCCCCGGCCAGCGGCTCGGACCGAAGGCGGTCGATGGGCTCTTGGCGGAAATGGCCAAGCGCGGCATCCGTACTCACCTCGGCCACAAGATGGTGCGGCTCGAGGCGAACAAGGTCGTCACCGAGGGCGGCGAGATCGCGGCCGATCTGATCCTCTTCATGCCCGGGCTCACCGGGCCGGCTTGGCTTTCGAACGCCGATCTGCCGCTGTCGCCCGGCGGGATGATCGTCGCCGACACGAAGTGTCGGGTCGAGGGACGGCCGGGCGTCTGGGTCGTCGGCGACGCCGGCTCCTTCCCCGGACCGGACTGGATGCCGAAACAGGCCCATCAGGCCGATCTCCAGGCGAAGGCGGCGGCGGCCAACGTCGTGGCGACGCTCTCGGGACGGGCGCCGAGCGTCGACTTCAAGCCGGAACTGATCTGCATCGTCGATACGCTCGACGCCGGCATGGTGGTGTTCCGCAACGAGAATTTCAATTTCGTCGGGCCGAAGTCGATCGTCTTCCATTGGCTGAAGCGGATCTTCGAGGGGTACTACCTGCGCACCTTCCGGTGAGGGCAGGGGAGACGGCGAACGCGACGCGCGGGCCGACGGGCTCGGGCCGGGCGGTGCGTGCGACACATGGCGGAGGCGCGGCGCGCGTTTTGGGGTTCAACGCGAGGTCGATCCTGTTATGGTCGATGCTTCGTTCGTTTGCTCCCCTATCCGACCGAGCCGCGGTCCCGCCGCCGAGACGCGTGTCTCCGTCGCTTCGTCACCGGAAGACGCCGCGAGCCCATGAGAGACCCGAAGATCAATCGCCGCCGGCTGTCGGCTCGTTTCTTGTCCAAGCTGATGTGGCAGCGCCGGCTGGTCTTCTGGTTGGGCGCGCTCTTCGTCGGGCTGGCGAGCGTCGGCTTCGCGATGCTCTCCAATGCCGGACAGAATCTGTTCCTGTTCGAGGAGGCGAAGATCTGGTGGCTGCCGCTCCTGGTGACGCCGATCGGCTTCGCGGCGATCCGATGGGGCACCCGCGCCCAGGCGCCGGCGGCGGCCGGCAGCGGCATTCCCCAGGCGATCGCGGCGCGCGACCTCAAATCGACCGACGATCGGCTGACGCTGCTGTCGCCCCGGGTGATCCTGGCGAAGATCGCCTTCACCACGCTCGGGCTCGCGAGCGGCGCCTCGATCGGCCGTGAGGGGCCGACGGTGCAGATCGGCGCCGGCGTGATGCTGCAATTCGGCATCTGGGGCGGGGTGCAGCGCGAGAAGGCGCTGATTCTCGCGGGATCGGCCGCCGGGATCGCCGGCGCCTTCAACACGCCGCTCGCCGGGATCGTCTTCGCCATCGAGGAGATGAGCCGCGCCTTCGAGCAACGCACCAACGGTCTGGTGCTCTACACGGTGATCATCGCCGGCCTCGCCTCGATGGCGCTGCTCGGCGATTACACCTATTTCGGCTCGGCCGAGGGGCGGGTCGCCACGGTCCACGACTGGCTGATGGTGGCGGTGTGCGGCATCGTCGGCGGCATCGTCGGCGGGCTCTTCTCGCGCTGGATGCTCACCGGCTCGCGCTGGATCCGGCGGTGGTGCGCCCCGGCCGGTCTCAGGCGCGAGGTCGTCGTGGCGCTGATCTGCGGTCTGACCGTCGCGGTGATCGGCGTCGCCAGCGGCGGCGTCACCTTCGGCACCGGCTACGAGCAGGCGCGCGCCGTGATCGAGGGCGGCGAGGCGGCGCCGCTGTTCTGGATCGGCAAATTCGTCTCGACGCTCGCCTCCGCGGTGTCGGGCATTCCCGGCGGCATCTTCGCGCCGTCGCTCTCGGTCGGGGCCGGGCTCGGCAGCTGGATCGGCTGGATCTTCCACAGCGATCAGGCCGGGCTCGTCGCGGTGCTGGGCATGGCCGCCTATTTCGCCGGCGTGGTGCAGTCGCCGATGACCGCCTTCGTCATCATCATGGAGATGACCGACAACCACGGCAACGTCATCCCGCTGATGATCGCCGCCATGCTCGGCTTCGGTCTGTCGCGGATGGTGGCGCCGGAGCCGCTCTATCGCAGCCTCGCCGACGACTTCCTGGTCGATCTCGGCCGCAAGACCGGCCGCCCGGCGACATCGGAGCGGGACGACGACGACCGCGACGACGAGGGCGGCGCCGAGGCGCGCGAGCGCGACGGCCTGCCGCCGGTGCGGGTGCGCTGACGCCTCTCGGAGCGCTTCGCCCGATGCGGGCCGCGACGCGCGGGACGCTCCCCTCGACGCGACGGATCTGATATCAGGTCCTTCGAATATGTTTCGTCAGTCGAGGTTCGCGATGTCCGACACGGCGCCGTCCGCAGCACCTTCCGCCCCCTTCGTCGCCCGGATCCCCGCCGCCTTCTTCGGCATGGTGCTGGGTCTCGGCGGGCTCTCCAACGGCTGGCGGGTGGCGGCGCGGCTGTGGGGCTGGCCCTCGGCGATCGCGGACGGGCTGGCGCTTCTCGCCTTCGCGGTCTGGGCGGGGCTTCTGATCCTGTTCGCGACGAAGTGGATCGTCGCGCGGCCGGCGGCGGTGGGCGAGGCGAAGAACTCGATCGCCGGCGGTTTCATCGCGCTGGTGCCGCTCTCCGGCATGATCGCCGCGCTGGCGGCGATGCCGCTTCTCGGCGCCGTCGCGCGCGGGCTCCTGTGGATCGAGATCTTCGCCCAGATCGGTTTCGCGCTGTGGTTCGTCGGCCGGCTCTGGACCGGCGGACGGGCGGCGGAGGCGACGACGCCGGTGCTCTATCTGCCGACCGTCGGCGGCTCCTTCGTCGCGGCGATGTCGCTTTCGTCGCTCGGCGTGGCGGATGCCGCGACCATGGCCTTCGGCGTCGGCGCGCTCTCGTGGATCGTCATCGAGGCGCTCCTGTGGACGCGTCTCCTGACCCAGGCGCCGCTGCCGCTGCCGATCCGCGCCACGCTCGGCATCCACATGGCGCCGCCGGCGGTCGGGCTGGTCGCGTGGCTGTCGGTGACCTCCGGGGCGCCGGACACGGTGGCGCTCGCGCTGTTCGGCTACGCGCTCCTTCAGGCGGCGATCCTGGCGCGGCTCGTCCCGTGGCTCCGGCAACAGCCGTTCGGCGCGCCCTATTGGGCCTACAGCTTCGCCGTCGCGGCGCTGCCGCTGGGCGCGCTCAGGATGGTCGAGCGCGGCGCCGGGGGCACCGTGGCGATGCTGGCGCCGGTCCTGTTCGGGCTCGCCAATCTGATCATCGCCGGGTTCCTGGTGGGCACGGTGATGCGGCTCGCGCAAGGAAGATACGTGCCGCCGCTCGCCGCGCCGGCTCCGGCCGCCCCCGCGCCGTGACGGCGCGGGCGTCGCCGGGGTGCCCGCTCGGAAGCGCATGAAAAAAGGCCCGGGATCGCTCCGGGCCTTCGGTGTCGTTCGCGTCGCGCGACCGTTTCGTCAGTTCACCGCGTGGTGACGCGCCACCAGGGAGCCGTCGTCGGCCTCGAGGAAGGCTTCCTCGATCTGGGGATGGCGCAGCGGTTCGCCGGTGTCGTCGGGCAGCAGGTTCTGCTCGGAGACATAGGCGACGTATTCGTTCTCCGCGTTCTCGGCGTAGAGATGGTAGAAGGGCTGGTCCTTGTTCGGACGGACGTCCTCGGGGATCGCCTCCCACCATTCCTCGGTGTTGGAGAAGACCGGATCGACGTCGAAGACGACGCCACGGAACGGATAGACGCGGTGGCGGACGACCTGACCGATGCCGTATCTGGCGGCGCGGATCCTCGACTCTTGCGTCAACGCCCCACTCCTCACACCGTCGGTGAGACTCCCGAGAGAGTCGGCACCGGGTCAAACCCATCGGTCCGAGACGATCACGACGGCACTGCGAGAGTCAAGTTCGCAATGCAGCAAAACGGTGGTTCGAATCGGTTCGCGCTGCGTCTTTTTCTCTGAAATCGTAAAGACGAGGCCCCGTTCGCGGTCGAACGGGGCCACATCTCGCGAAAAATACGATGGTCAGAGCGCGTAGGCGGCGGCGAGGTCGGGGTCCTTGGAGGCGACCAGACGGGCGAGGTCGACGATGACCTTGGCCTGCTTCCAGGTGGCGTCGTCCTGCATCTTGCCGTCGATCATGACGGCGCCGGTGCCGTCGGGCATCGCGTCGAGGATCTTCTTGGCGAAGGCCACTTCACCGGGATCGGGCGAGAACACGCGCTTGGCGATGTCGATCTGGGTCGGGTGCAGCGACCAGGCGCCGAGGCAGCCCATCAGGAAGGCGTTGCGGAACTGCGCCTCGCATGCCTGCAGGTCGGCGAAGTCGCCGAAGGGGCCGTAGAAGGCCTTGATGCCGGCCGACTGGCAGGCGTCGACCATCTTGGCGACCGTGTAGTGCCAGAGGTCCTGCTGGAAGCGGGTGCGCGGGGCGTCGCCGTTCGCGTCCTGGAGCACCTGATACTCGGGATGACCGCCGCCGACGCGGGTGGTCTTCATGCCGCGCGAGGCGGCGAGGTCGGCCGGCCCGAGGCTCATGCCGTGCATGCGGGGGGAGGCGGTGGCGATCGCTTCGACGTTCTTGACGCCTTCCGCCGTCTCGAGGATGGCGTGGATCAGGATCGGCTTCGTCACGCCGTGCTTCGCCTCGAGCTGGGCGAGGAACTGGTCGAGGAAGTGGATGTCCCAGGGGCCTTCGACCTTCGGCAGCATGATCACGTCGAGCTTGTCGCCGAGTTCGGCGACGATCTCGGTGACGTCGTCGAGCACCCAGGGGGAGTTCAGGCAGTTGATGCGGGTCCAGAGGCCGGTGCCCAGAGCCGCGAAGTCGGTCGCCTTGCCCATCTCGATGAAGCCCTTGCGGGCATTGATCTTCTGATCGGCCGGGATGGCGTCCTCGAGGTTGCCGAGCACGACGTCGACCTTGGCGGCGAGTTCCGGCACCTTGGCGCGGACCTTCTCCATGTGCGGCGGCACGAAGTGGATCATGCGCTCGAGCGTCACCGGCAGCTCACGGAAGGGCTCCGGCGCGCCGATGGCGAGGGGCTTGAAGAAGGCCTTGGGGGTCTTGGTGGTCATGGGAGCCTCCGGGGCGGCGAACCGGGTGAAACGGGTCTCGGCGCGCATTGCAAAACGGTTGAAAGCTCGTAGATCGCCGGGGTGCGGTGCACAAGTGTCTGAAAGTCTGATGCTCGCCCCACGCATGGGTCGCGAGGCACGCCTTCGTTGACAGGTCGGCGGCCTTCCCCCCATCGTCGCGGCTCGTTCCCGGGCGCGATCCGGGCCCTTTCGCCTCGCCGTCCACCGCCCGGAGCCCCATGGAACAGGTTCTCAACCTCGCGCTGCCGTTCTTCGGGCTGATCTTCATCGGCTGGGCCTGCGGCAAATGGCGCAAGCTGCCGGCCGAGGGGCTCGTCTGGCTCAACTTCTTCATCGTCTACGTCTCGCTGCCGGCGCTGTTCTTCCAGCTCCTGTCGAAGACGCCGATCGAGCAGTTGACCAATTGGGCCTATGTGGCGACCACCACCTTCTCCACCTATGCGATGTTCGCCCTCGCGCTGGTGGCGGGGCTGATCTTCAATCACGGGTCCTTGCGCCCGGCGACGATCACGGCGGTGGCCGGCGCCTATTCCAACATCGGCTACATGGGGCCGGGCCTGACGCTCGCCACCCTCGGGCCGGCGGCGACGGTGCCGACGGCGCTGGTCTTCTGTTTCGACAACGCGCTCCTCTTCACGCTGGTGCCGCTCCTGATGGCGCTCTCGGGCGAGCGGCAGAGCCCCGCCTCGACCGCGATCATCATCTTGAAGCGCATCTTCCTCCATCCCTTCATCCTGGCGACGATCGTCGGGGTGGCGGCGGCGGCGGTACAGTTCCATCCGCCGGTGATGGTCGACAAGATGCTGACCTCGCTGATGCAGGCGGCGGCGCCTTGCGCGCTCTTCGCCATGGGCGTGACGGTGGGGCTCCGGCCGGTCGAGAAGATCACCGCCGAGGTGCCGGTGGTGCTGGCGATCAAGCTGATCGTCCACCCCATTCTCGTCTTCGCGCTGCTGACCTGGATCGGCGGCTTCGACAAGGTGTGGCTGATGACGGCGCTGATGATGGCCTGTCTGCCGCCGGCGCTGAACGTCTACGTGCTGGCGCAGCAGTATCACACCCATGTCGCCCAGGCCTCGACGATCGTGCTGATCGGCACGCTGGTGTCGGTCGCGACCGTCACCGGCTTCCTGTGGTTGATCACCCACGATCTGTTGCCGACCTTCGCCGTCGCCCCTTAAGCTCGCGGTTCAGAACAACGAACCGTGAGGAATCGCCATGCCCGTCCCGTCCGCCCCCCGTCCGCTCGACGGGGTCGTCGTCGTCGACTTCTCGACCCTGCTGCCCGGGCCGCTCGCCAGTCTGATGCTGGCGGAGGCCGGCGCGCGGGTGATCAAGATCGAGCGGCCGGGCGGCGAGGACATGCGTCGCCACGGGCCGATGATGGGCGAGGGCGAGGCGGCGGTCTCGGCCTGGTGGGGCATGCTCAATCGCGGCAAGGAGGTCGTGACGATCGATCTCAAGGCGCCCGACGCCTTCGATCGGCTGGCGCCGCTCCTCGCCCGCGCCGACGTGGTGATCGAGCAGTTTCGACCCGGGGTGATGGAGCGGCTCGGCTTCGGCTACGAGCGGCTCGCCGCGCTCAATCCGCGTCTCGTCCATTGCTCGATCAGCGGCTTCGGCCAGAGCGGGCCGCTCGCGCCGCTCGCCGGCCACGACCTCGACTATCAGGCGGTGACGGGGGCGCTGTCGATCGGGCGGAACGCGCCGGGCGAACCGCAGATGCCGGGGCTTCTCGCCGCCGACATCGCCGGGGGGAGTTTCCCGGCGGTGATCAACATTCTGCTGGCGCTCCTCCTGCGCGAGAAGACCGGGCGCGGCACGACGATCGACGTCGCCATGACCGACGCGATGTTCACCTTCTCCTTCTTCGCCCAGGCGCAAGGGGCGGTCGAGGGGCGCTTCCCGGCGCCGGGCGAGCCGGTCTTCGTCGGCTCGCTGCCGCGCTATTCGCTCTATCGCACCGGAGACGACCGGCTGCTCGCGGTCGGCGCCTTGGAAGAAAAGTTCTGGCAGGCGTTCTGCGATCTGATCGATCTGCCGAAGGCGTTGCGGCGCGATCACGCCACCCCGGCGGAGACGCGCGCGGCGGTGGCGGCGGTGGTGGCGGCGCGGACCCATGCCGAATGGGGCGCGGTGCTGGCGGGGACCGATTTCTGCGTGATGCCGGTGGCGAGCCTCTCGGAGGCGCTCGCCGACCCGCATTTCGTCGCGCGCGGGCTCTTCGATCGCCGGGTCGATCTCGGGGCGGGGCGGGAGATCCCGGCCTGTGTCGTTCCGATCGCGCCGGGGTTCCGCGACCCGGCGCCGGTGGTGGCGGCGCCCGGCGAGGGCGATCTCGCCGCCATCCTCGCCGATCTCGGCGCCTGATCAGCCGCGCGGGAGGTCGAGCCCGCGCATCAGGCGCGGCGCGGCGAGGCTCGGGGTCAGGCCCTCGCGCATGATCAGCCGGCGCAAGGGGCCGATCCGTTCGGCGAGGAAGAAGCCGAAGGCGCGCGCCGCCTGGACCGGCAGGAGGTCGGAGAGGAGCGCGCGATTGGCGAGGTCGACCCCGCGCGCGCGGGTCTCGACGTCGAGCCGGCGGGCGCGCTCGTATTTCGCCAGCGTCGCGGCGGCGGCGATGTCGTCGTGGCGCCCGCGGGCCTCGGTGACGATCTCGGCGAGCGAGGCGACGTCGCGCAGCGTCAGGTTCAGGCCCTGCGCGCCGATCGGCGGGAAGGTGTGGGCGGTCTCGCCGATCAGCGCGATGCGGGCGCGGCCGTAGCATTTGGCGATCAGGCTGGAGAGCGGCCACACCTGCCGGCCCGGCTCCACCGTCATGCGGCCGAGCAGCGAATGGGCCCGGCGCTCGAGCTCGAGGCCGAGATCGGCGTCGGAGAGGGCGCGCAGGCGCTCGGCCTCCTCCGGCGTCTCGATCAGAACCACCGAGGAGCGGTTCCCCGGCAGCGGCACCAGGACATAGGGGCCGGTCGGGGTGTGGAACTCGGTGGAGACGTCGTGATGCGGCAGATCATGGGCGAGGTTCAGCACCAGCGCCGACTGGGGATGGGCCCAGGTGGTGGTGTCGATGCCGGCGGCCTCGCGCAGGCGCGAGCCCTTGCCGTCGGCGGCGATCGCCAGGCGGGCCGAGATCGTGGTGCCGCCGGCGGTGACGAGATCGATGCGGTCGGCGAGCGGGGCGACGGTCTCCACGGGCTCGAGGACGCGGGTGATGCCGGGTTCGGCGGCGATCGCCTCGTCGAGGATGCGGGTCAGGTCGCGGTTGACGATGTTGATGCCGAAGGCGGCGAGGCCGATCTCGCGGGCGTGGAAATTGGCTTCCGGCGCGCGGACGAGGCGGCGCGTCACGTCGACGAGGCGCATGGTGGCGAGCGGCGCGCCGGCGGCCTCGATCGCCTCGTAGACGCCGAGCTGCTTCAGGAAGGGCACGGAGCCGCCGAGGAGCGCGGTGGTGCGGACGTCGTCGGGCCTCGTCGGCGGCGCGATCAGGGCGGTCGAGAAGCCGGACCGCGCGATCTGCAGCGCGGCGGCGAGGCCGGCCGGTCCGGCACCGACCACGGCGACGTCGAACGAGGAGGGCAGGGCGGCGGGCTCGGTCATGGCGGGTCTCCTGGCGCGGCCCCCGCCGGGGCGGAGGCCGATGTCTTCTTAGCAGCGCCGAGGGCGGGAGGCGAGGCGCCGAATGGAGACGCGGGCGGTCGCTCGAACCACGACGGTCGCTCGAGGGGTGAAGCGAGGCGCCGGGGTCCTTCCCTTCTCCCCTCGCGGGAGAAGGTGGCCCGCAGGGCCGGATGAGGGGGCGCGCGAAGCGCAGATCGGGCGACACGCTTCGAGGTCCCTGCTCGCGGAACGCTCGCGCCCCCTCATCCGCCCTTCGGGCACCTTCTCCCGCGAGGGGAGAAGGAAGAGGCTCCCCGAGGGGAGACGGGAGAGAGCGTCTCCGGGTCGCCGAAGAGCCTGGACGCGGTCGAGCGATCGCCGTGGAACGGAAACGCGGCTTGCCGTCATTTCGTGTTCTCTATATGTTCGACCAGAAGCACGGGAGAGACAGCGATGACGGCGAGCGATCGGGGCGCGGGCGAACACCCCGACGGGGGCGAACGCCCGAGCGAGGGCGAGCATCCGGTCGTCGCGCTGGAGCGGGCGGCGCTCGAGCGCTGGTGCCGGGGGGATCCCTCGGGGTTTCTCGAGGTCTCCGACACGGAGGTCGGTTATTTCGAGCCCTTCGTCGCCGAGCGGATCGACGGGCTCGACGCGCTCACCCGCCATTACGAGGCGCTCAGGGGCAAGATCTTCGCCGACGAGTTCGAGATGATCGCGCCGCGCGTCGTCGCCTTCGGCGAGGCGGCGGTGCTCTCCTTCGGCTTCCGGTCGCGGGCGGCGGGCGGCGGCGAGATGCGGTGGCAGGCGAGCGAGGTGTGGCGGCGGCGGCCGGCGGGGTGGCGCATCGTCCATACGCATTGGTCGTTGCCGCGCTGATCGCGGGCGCGGCGAGAAACTCGCGCGGCGGGACTTGCGCGCGGGCATCGGATCGACCATCTCCAGGAGCGATGACGACGACGGGCGCGGACCAGGGCGGAGATCGAGACGGGGATGCGGGGGAGCCGACGGCTTCCGCGCCGAGACGCCGTCTTTTCTCGCCGCATCTCGCGGTCGCGGTCTTCGTGGCGGTCGCCTTCGTGCTCGGATGGGCGTGGATGGGGGCGATGATCGCCGGCATGGTCGCCCGCACCGACATGGCGACCCTCGGCCCGGGCATGGGCATCTTCAATCGCATCAACGGGCTCGACGGCCTCTCGGCGGAGACGCGGGCGGCGCTGACGGTGCTGTGCGGGCCGGTCGGCGAGGTCTGGAGCCTCTCCGACTGGGCGATCGTCTTCGCCATGTGGGTGGCGATGGTGATGGCGATGATGGTGCCGACGGCGGTGCCGGTCTTCCGCGCCTATGCCGATCTCGGCGCCGAACGGCAGCTCCGGGGCGAGACGATCGTCTCGCCGGTGGCGCTGGCGCTCGGCTATCTCGCGGTCTGGATCGCCTTCTCGGTGGTGGCGACGGCGGCGCAGGGGCTCCTGACCCAGGCGCGGCTCCTGACGCCGGCCGGACTGCCGGCGAGCCAGGTGCTGACCGCGACGACGATGATCGCCGCCGGGCTCTATCAGTTCTCGCCGCTCAAATGGGCCTGTCTGGCGCGCTGCCGGACGCCCCGTCCCTTCTTCGCCGACAGCTGGACCAACCGCGTTCTCGGCGTCTTCCGCCAGGGCATCGCCCAGGGGCTCGACTGCATGGGCTGCTGTTGGGCGCTGATGGTGGTGATGTTCGCGGTCGGCGTCATGAACGTCGTCTGGATCGCCGTCCTCGGGGCGATCATGACCATCGAGAAGCTCTCGCCCTCGTTCTGGGTGAGCCGGGTGATCGGCCTCGTCTTCATCGCCTGGGGCGCGGCGCTGCTGTGGGGCTCACCCGTCGGCGCCGCCCTCGAGGCGCGCTTCTTCTGATCGCAATTTCGAACGGGCCACCTCCCGAAAGGACACGACATGGATTTCGTCGCGCTTCTCTCCGATCCCGCGATGTGGGCGTCACTGGTGACCCTGACAGCGCTCGAGATCGTGCTCGGCATCGACAACGTGGTGTTCCTGTCGGTGGCGACCAGCCATCTGCCGCCCGCCCAGGCGCAGAAGGCGCGCAAGCTCGGCATGGGGCTGGCGCTGCTCTTCCGCATCGCGCTCCTCTTCGCGATCTCGTGGATCGTGTCGCTGAAGGATCCGATCACGACCATTCTCGGCCATCCGCTGTCGGTGAAGGACCTGATCCTGATCGGCGGTGGCGCCTTCCTGATCTACAAGGCGGTCAACCACATCCACGAGGAGATCGAGGAACACGTGCCGGAGGAGATGGCGCGGACGGCCTCGAACGCCTTCTCGATGGTGGTCGGCCAGATCATCCTGATCGACATCGTGTTCTCGCTCGATTCGATCATCACCGCCGTCGGCCTCGCCCAGCAGGTCGAGGTGATGATCGCGGCCGTGATCATCGCCGTCGGCGTGATGTACGTGGCGGCCGGGCCGGTCTCCGACTTCGTCTCCGAACATCCGACCACCAAGGTCCTGGCGCTCGCCTTCCTTCTGCTGATCGGCGTGGCGCTGGTCGCCGACGGCATGGGCGTCCACATCGATCGCGGCTACATCTACGCGGCGATGGGCTTCGCCGGTCTGGTCGAGGCGCTCAACATCACCGCCAAGAAGCGCAAGGAGCGCTCGCGGCAGGCGGCCGAGCCGGCGAAGGTGGAGTGATCCTCGGGCGCTGATCCCGGCTGGGGGGCGCTGTGCCCCTCGTCAGCCGGCGGGCGCGTCGATCGTCCGGCCGAGGAGGGCGCCGCGCCGGGCGCGCTCCAGGGCGATCTCGATCGAGGGGGCGGTGGCGACCGGAACCTCCGGCCGCTTGATGCCGTAGCGCACCATGGCGCGGCGCACCGGGCGGCTCATGGCGGTGAGGATGACGCTGGTGCCGTGCCGGCTCGCCTCGTCGATCACCGTCTTCAGCGCGGTCGCGCCGGTGGTGTCGACCAGCGGCACACCGTCGAAATCGAGCACCAGGACGCGTGGCCGGTCGCCGATGCGGCCGAGCGTCTGCGCCAGACGGTTGGCGGCGCCGAAGAAGAACGGCCCGTGGATGCGATAGACCACGACGTCCTCGTCGAGGGCGCGCACGTAGGCGGGGCGCGGGCCGGGCTCGTCGGGCCGGTCGCGCTCGAGCAGGTCGCGCTCGGGCAGGGTGCCGCCGGCATGAGCCTCGACCGCGACCGCCTCGGCCATGTTGTGCATGAACTGGATCGCCGAGAGCACCACGCCGACCTGGATCGCCACCGTGAGGTCGACGAAGACGGTCAGCAGCAGCGTCGTCACCAGCACCAGCCGTTCGCCCCAGCCGGCATGGCGGAGGAGGTGAGAGAGGGCGTGCACCTCGCTCATGTTCCAGGCGACGATGGCGAGGATCACCGCCAGCGAGGCGAGCGGCACCCAGGCGGCGAGCGGGGCGGCGACGATCACGAAGGCGGCCAGGAACAGCGCGTGCAGGATGCCGGAGACCGGCCCGTTCGATCCGGAGCGAATGTTGGTGGCGGTGCGGGCGATGGCGCCGGTGGCGGGCAGGCCGCCGAAGATCGGCGAGACCACGTTGGCGATCCCTTGCGCCACCAACTCGCAATTGGAGCGATGGCGGCGGCCGGTCATGCCGTCGGCGATGACGGCGGAGAGGAGCGACTCGATGCCGGCGAGCAGGGTGATCGTCACCGCGTCGGGCAGGATCGCGACGAGTTTCTCCCAGGTCGGGATCGCCAGGGCCGGGGCCGGCGGCGTGCGCGGGATGCCGCCGTATTTCGAGCCGATGGTGGCGACGTCGAGCTGGAACAGCGCGACCACCGCCGCCGCCGCGACCACGGCGAAGAGCAGGCCCGGCAGGCGCGGCTTCCACCGGCGCAGGCCGAGGATGACGCCGAAGGAGAGGAGCGCGATCGCGATCGTCGCGGGATCGAAGGTCGGCAGCGCCGCCGCCAGGGCCTCGATCTTGTGGACGAACTCGCCCGGCAACCTGCCCGTCTTCAGGCCGAGGAGGTCGGCGAGCTGGGAGACGAAGATGGTGATGCCGATGCCGGCGGTGAAGCCGATCGTCACGGGGTGGGGGATGTATTTGATGTAGGTGCCGAGCCGGAGGAAGCCGAGCGCGGTCAGCATCAGGCCGGCGAGGAAGGTGGCGAGCGCGAGACCGTCGTAGCCCTGGGTCTCGACCACCCGGTAGACCACGACGATGAAGGCGGCGGTGGGGCCGCCGATCTGGAAGCGCGAGCCGCCGAGCGCGGAGATGACGAACCCGGCGACGATCGCGGTGGTGAGCCCGCGTTCCGGCTCGACGCCGGAGGCGATGGCGATGCCCATGGCGAGCGGCAGCGCGACGATGGCGACGGTGAGGCCGGCGACGACGTCGCCCATCAGCCGGCGCCGGTCGTAGCCCTCGCGCAGGACGGTGATCAGCTTCGGGGTGAAGAGATCGGCGAAACGCTCGGTGGCGGGTTGCATCGAGGGCGGGCTCGGCGGCGGCGACGGGTGGGGAACCATGAGGCTAGCATGCTTGATCCGGTCCCTGACAAGGGAAATAGTGCTGCCACGAAACGAGGCTGCCGATCCGTTCGGCGAAGGAAGGGACGATCCCATGGTGAAGGCGATCCGCGTGCACGAGACCGGCGGCCCCGAGGTGCTTCGGCTCGACGAGATCGAGGTCGGAGAGCCCGGTCCGGGCGAGGCGCGGGTGCGCCACGGCGCGATCGGTCTCAATTTCATCGACTGCTATTTCCGCTCCGGTCTCTATCCGGCGCCGGCGGGTCTGCCCTTCGTGCCCGGCAACGAGGGCGCGGGCACGGTGGTCGCGGTCGGCGAGGGGGTGACGAGCGTCGCGGTCGGCGACCGGGTCGCCTATGTCGGGCCGCTCGGGTCCTATGCCGAGGAGCGGCTGGTGCCGGCCGATCGGCTGGTGGCGCTGCCGGCGGGGATCTCCTTCGAGATCGCGGCGGCGGCGATGCTGAAGGGCATGACGGCGCGTTATCTCCTGCGGCGGACCTTCCGGGTCGGGCCGGGCACGACGCTGCTCTTCCACGCGGCGGCGGGCGGCGTCGGCCAGATCGCCGGGCAGTGGGCGAAGCATCTCGGCGCCACCGTGATCGGCACCGCTGGCGGCGCGGAGAAGGTCGCGCTGGCGAAGACGCGCGGCTACGACCACGTCATCGACTATCGCAAGGACGATTTCGTCGCGGCGGTGAAGGAGATCACCGGCGGCAAGGGCGTCGACGTGGTCTACGATTCGATCGGCAAGGACACGTTCCCGAAGTCGCTCGACTGTCTGAAGCCGCTCGGCATGTTCGTCTCCTTCGGCAACGCCTCCGGGCCGGTGCCGCCCTTCGCGATGCAGGAACTGGCGTCGCGCGGCTCGCTGTTCGCGACCCGGGCGACGCTCTTCACCTATGTCGCGGCGCGGGCCGATCTCGAGGAGACGGCGGCGGATCTCTTCTCGGTGGTCGGGTCCGGCGCGGTCGAGATCCCCTTGTCGAAGGTCTGGAAGCTCGAAGAGGCGGCCGAGGCGCATCGCGCCCTCGAGGCGCGCGCCACCACGGGGTCGATGGTCTTCGCGCCGTGAGCCGGCGCCGGGTGAACAACCCGTGATCGCTTCAGGGTTGCATTGCCGATGTCGTTGGGGCAGGCTCCGACGCGAGGGATGGGGGGTGGAATGCACAAGGGGCGTCTCGAGGCCTTCAGCGACGGCGTGCTCGCGATCATCATCACCATCATGGTGCTCGAGATGAAGGTGCCGCACGGCACCGATCTCGCCGCCGTGGCCGGGTTGTGGCCGGTGTTCGTGTCCTACGTGCTGTCCTTCGTCTATGTCGGGATCTACTGGAACAACCACCATCACATGCTCCAGGCGGTCCATCGGGTCGACGGGGCGGTGCTCTGGGCGAACCTGCACCTCCTCTTCTGGTTGTCGCTCTTCCCCTTCGTCACCGGATGGATGGGCGAGAACCATTTCGCGCCGGTGCCGGTCGCCTTCTACGGCGGGGTTCTGTTCGCGGCGGCGGTCGCCTATGCGATCCTGGTGGCGGCGTTGAAGCGGCTGCACGGGCCGGAGACGACCTTCGCCAAGGCGATCGGGCGCGACCGCAAGGGCCGGCTGTCGGTGCTGGCCTATCTGGTGGCGATCCCCTTCGCCTTCCTGTTCGAGCCGGTCTCGATGCTGCTCTACGTCGGGGTGGCGGCGATGTGGCTGGCTCCGGATCGCCGTTTCGAGCGCCTCATGGGGGGAGTGCCGGAATGAACGAGACGGCTCCCCTCGCTCGGGCGTGGCGCCACGGTGCCTCCGCTCGCCTGGGACGGGCGACGTCCTGGGCCGAGGTGGGCGAGCGTCTCCGGGCCTTCACCGACGACGGCGAGGTCGACCGGGTCGTGCATTTCTCGTTGCGGCCGGAGCCGCAGGGGCGCGGCGGCCTGCTCCAGATCACCACCCTCGGGCTCGACGGGCAGGATCTCCTGACTCACGGCGAGGCGATCGCCTTCGACGATCCGCTCGCCGAACTCTGCGAGGCGCGCCAGCCGATGCTCTGGGACGAGCATTCGCACGGCGCGCGGCTCGACGTGCTGCTCGATCGTCTCGGCGCGGTCGGCCGCGGGGCGCGCAGCGGCATGGCGGTGCCGATCCTCGGTCCGGGCCTCATGCGCGGGCTCTTCACCGTGACCTCGGCGGAGGACGGGGAGACCTGGCGCGAGCACGGCCGGCTGTTGCAGCCGTGGCTGCAGATGTTCGGCTGGGAGTTCCATCGTTCGGTCGCGGTCCTCCTGGCGGAGGCCGACGGCGAAGGGGTGACCGTGCCGCCGCGCGAGGTGGCGGTGCTGAAATCGGCGGCGGCCGGCCGCACCGCCCACGACACGGCGCGTCTGCTCGGGCTTTCGGTCGACACGGTCGAGAGCTACGTGCGCGACGCGATCCGCCGGCTCGGCTGCATCAACAAGACCCACGCGGTGGCGGTCGCCGTGCGGCGCGGGCTGATCTGATCGGGCGGCCGACCGATTTCGGAACCGAAGGCGTCCCGGCGGGTTGTCTCCGAAAGAGGAGACCGCCATGACCCGCGACGACCACGGGCTCGCCCCGATCCCCCTGTTCCCGAGCGCTCAGGGACCGCGTCCGCCGGCGACCGATCCCGGCCCGCCGGTGATCGACGATCCGCCGACCCCGGTCGATCCCGATCCGGGCATCGGCCCGGACGTCGTCGAGCCGAAGGACGTGCCGGTGCCGCCGCCGATCGATCTGCCGCCGCTCGCGCCCGAGCCCGTGCCGATCTGATCGCGTTCAGCCGACCGCCGTGCCGGCGAGATCGTAGGCGTCGGTCGCCTCGATCTTGACCGTGACGATCTCGCCGACGCGCAGCGGCCGGCGCGAGGCGACGTGGACGGCGCCGTCGATCTCCGGCGCGTCCCACTTGGTGCGGCCCTTGGCGACGGTCGGTCCGACCTCGTCGATCAGGACCGGCACGCGGCGGCCGACGCGACCCTTCTGGATCTTCAGCGCGATCTCCTGCTGATGCGCCATCAGCCGGTTCCAGCGCTCCTGCTTGACCTCTTCCGGCACCGCGCCGGCGATCTCGTTGGCGGCGGCGCCCTTCACGGCCTCGTATTTGAAGGCGCCGGCGCGATCGAGCTTCGCCTCGGTCATCCAGTCGAGAAGCGCCTGGAAATCGGCCTCGGTCTCGCCGGGGAAGCCGACGATGAAGCTCGAGCGGATGGCGAGATCGGGCACCAGGCGGCGCCAGGCGGCGAAGCGGTCGAGGGTCTTCTCCTGCGCGGCCGGGCGCTTCATCGCCTTCAGGACCGGGGTCGCGGCGTGCTGGAGGGGAATGTCGAGATAGGGAAGGATCTTGCCCTCCGCCATCAGCGGCAGCACCTCGTCGACGTGCGGATAGGGGTAGACGTAGTGGAGGCGCACCCAGACGCCCATGTCACCGAGCTCGCGCGAGATGTCGACGAATTTGGCGCGGACCTCGCGGTCCTTCCAAGGGCTCGCCGCGTAGCGCAGGTCCTGGCCGTAGGCGGAGGTGTCCTGCGAGATCACCAGGATCTCCTTGACGCCGGCCTTCACCAGCTTCTCCGCCTCGCGCAGCACCTCGTTAGCCGGACGCGAGACGAGATCGCCCCTGAGATGCGGGATGATGCAGAAGGAGCAGCGGTTGGAGCAGCCCTCGGAGATCTTGAGATAGGCGTAGTGGCGCGGGGTGAAGCGCACGCCCTGCGGCGGCACCAGATCGACGAAGGGGTCGTGGGCCGGCGGCACGGCGGAATGGACCGCCTCGATCACGCTCTCGTAGGCCTGCGGCTTGGTGATGGCGAGGAGGTTCGGATATTGCGCCTCGATCTCGCCGGGCTCGGCGCCCATGCAGCCGGTGACGACCACCTTGCCGTTCTCGGCCATGGCCTTGCCGATCGCCTCCAGGCTCTCCGCCTTGGCGCTGTCGAGGAAGCCGCAGGTGTTGACCACGACGACGTCGGCGCCGGCGTGGGACTTTGTCAGTTCGTAGCCTTCGGAGCGCAGGTGCGTGACGATGCGCTCGCTGTCGACGAGGGCCTTGGGGCAGCCGAGGCTGACGAAGGAGATCTTCGGGGCGGTGGTGGTGTCGTTCATGGCTCGTGCTTGTGGCGGCGCGGCGCCGCGAATGCAAGGCGCGTCGCGCCGAAAGTCACTCGATGAAGGCGGATTGCGTGGCGATCGCCCGTTCGACGAGGTCGGCGACCCCGGCGTCGCGGCCGATGGCGTCGACGTGATGGCGCACCGACGGGATCCGCGCGACATGGGCGGCGACGTCGTCGAGGGCGTGGGTGCCGGCGGAGACGAAGAGGCCGACGACGATCCCGGCGCGTTTCTCGACGATGACACGATCGAAGAACGGTTCCTCCTCGATGAAGCCGAGGTGGATGTCGGCGCCGAGGCGGGCGCGCAGGGTGACGGCGATCGCCTCGCTCGCCAGCCGGCTGCCGGCGTCGCCCGAGGCCGAGCCGTGGGCGATGAGGGCGATCGTCAGATCGGCCGGGATGTGGCCGCCCTGCATCGAGGCGACGGCGCGCAGGCGATGCTCGATGAGATCGACGAGACCGGGGTCGAGGCCGAAGACCGGCAGCATCGCCGTCTCGGTGAAACCGTTCTCGGCGAGGAGCTTCGGCAGCTTCACCCGCACGAAGAAGCCTTCGGCCATGAACAGCGGATAGACCAGCACGAGGCCGAGGTCGTCGTCGCCGGCGCGGCCGAGGGCGGCGGCGAGGCGGGCGCGGGCCTCGGCGAAGGTGACCGGGCGCTTCAGCGTCGCCCAGTCGACGGGGACGTCGAGGCGGCGGGCGAGGCGCTCGGCGAGGAGGCGCACCGTCTCGTCGCGCGGATCCGATCCGCCGTCGCCATGGGCGACGACGAGGAGCGGGCGCGGGAGCGGGGCGGCTGGCGTCATCGATGGGCCTCGACGGGAGGGCGAAGGGTTCGAACGCACTCAGATGGGGTGCGTTCGGCGTTCGTCCAGGGGGGGGATCGTCGACGCGGACGATCGTCACAGTTTCGTGCCGCCGCCCTCGGGCTTCGCCGGGGTCTCGCCGGGGCCGCCCTTCTTCTTCGGCGTGGTGCCCTCGACCAGGGCGTGGCCGTTGACCGAGACGGCGGTGCCGTCGAAGTCGAAGCGCCACCAGAGGGCGCCGTCGCGGGCCTCGGCGAGGCTGATCGCCTGTTCGATCTCGGCGGCGGCCTTGGCGGCCTCCGGCCCGGCCTTGGGGTCGCGCAGGGCGTTGGCGGCAGCGTCGAGGCCGACGGCGCGGATCGTGATCGAGCCGGTGGCGCCGATCTCGCCGGCGGTGAGGTGGCCGTCGAGGGTCATGTCCCAGCTCGAGGCGTGGATGCGATTGCCGGAGAGGTCGATCTCGACGGTGCCCCGCGGCAGCAGGAGATCGCGGATCTCGGCCGAGGCCGCGTCGGAGAGCGGCTTCTCGGCGGCGAAGTCGGCCTTCTCCAGGAAGGCGGCGAGGGCGCTCTTCGCGTTCCAGCCGGAGGCGGTGGCGTGTAGGGTGACGTCGGTCGGGATCAGCCGCGCGGCCCAGCCGGGGATGAACAGCGAATGCAGTTCGACGCCGGTCAGCGCCAGGGTGAAGTCGACCTTGCCCATTTCGGTGGCACCGGCGGTGTCGAGCGAGATCGAGGCGCGGCCGATCGAGCCGAAGCCGACCGGAGTCTCGAACTCGATGCCGTCGGCGCTCGCGGTCTCGTGGAGATGTTCGAAGAGCGGTCCGAGATCGGCGATGCGCGCCTTCAGCGCGGCCTGACCGGCCCTGAAGTCCTCGGGGGCGTGATGGGCGACGAGATGGCGCCACATCGCGAGGAAGGGGTCGGTGCGGAAGCCGTCGATGTTCGCCTCGATCCGGGTCGAGGCGACCTTCAGCGTCGCCTCCATGTCGGGGATGCCCTGGGCGAGGCCCTCGCTCAGCGAGAAGGTTTCGGCGGTGGAGCGGGTGGTCTGGACGACGGTGGCGTCGACGCCGGCGCCGGAGGCGGCGGGGGCGGCCGAGGCGGTCAGGCGCACGCCCTCGTCGGTCTTGGCGATGGCGATGCGCGGGGTCTCGCCCTCGGGCGGGACGGTCTGCTCGCTGGCGATCCGGTCGATCGTCATCGTCTGGCTGCGGAAGGCGGCGAGGGCGGGATCGAAGATGCCCTCGGCATGGTAGCCCTGGAAGGCGAGGCGCCCGGTCTGGCCGGCGGCGCTCCAACTCCAGGGGTCGAAAGTGTCGCCGCGCCAGGCCCAGGTGCCGTCGGACCGGCGGGTGAGGCGCGAGACGTTGCGGCCGAGGCGGGCGTCGAGGCCGAGCGCCTTCAGCGGCGCGGCGAGGCGATCGAGATCGACGGCGATCTCGTAGTCGTCGCCGACCTGGGTGACGGCGACGGCGCTCGGTTCGCCGGCGGCGGGGCGGCCGACATAGGATTCGAGCATCGTCTTCAGCCGGTCGACCTCGGCCGGGTCGGCGGCGGCGGGGCCGCCGGCGAAGGGCAGGAGCACCGCCGGGACGAGCGCGAGGCGGGCGAACCGCGGAAGAGCGGAGGGTCGCGGATGGTGCGAGCGCATGAAGAACCCCTGAGGCCGAGAACCGATCGGGCGAGGATAGCGGTTCGCGCGGACGGCGACGAGGCGGTCCGGTGATGTTTCGCGATCGTGGCGGGATTCGTAATGCCGGAGCGGGGCGGGAACCGGCGCCGAGCGATCGGGGTCTCAGCGATCGAGCCGGAAAATCCGGCCCGAAATGCGACGAGGGGCCCGACGACGACCGTCGGACCCCTCGAAGGAAACTGGCTCCGCGAGCAGGACTCGAACCTGCGACCATTCGATTAACAGTCGAACGCTCTACCAACTGAGCTATCGCGGAACACGCGGCCGCCGGAGCAGCGCGGTGCGGGCGGGTCTATAGCAAGCTCGGTCGGGCTTGCCAAGCCCTTCGACGCGCAACCATCGACGTTCTCGCCGATGCCTGTGGACGAAGGGGGGCCGGGACGCCTAAGCAGGACCGGGATCGGGCGCCGTCCGACCTCGCCCTCGGAGACCGACCATGCCGACTTCGCCCCGCTTTTCGCCGCTCCGCGACTTCGTTCTCGGCGGCGCGCGCTCCGGCAAGACCGGGGTGGCGCTGGCGCGGGCGGAGGCGAGCGGGCTCGCGCCGGTGATGGTGGCGACGGCGCAGGCCTACGACACGGAGATGGAGGCGCGAATCGCCGCCCATCGCGCCGAGCGCGGCGCCGCCTGGGGGCTGATCGAGGAGCCGCTCGATCTCGCGCGGGTGCTGCGCGAGGAGGCGTCCGAGGCACGGATCCTGGTGGTCGATTGCCTGACCCTGTGGCTCACCAACACGCTCCTCGGCGAGCGCGACACCGAGGCGGCGATCGCCGAGCTCGCGGCGGCGCTGGCGGTGATCGGCGGGCCGGTCGTGCTCGTCTCCAACGAGGTCGGGCTCGGAATCGTGCCGGAGAACGCGCTGGCGCGGCGGTTCCGCGATCTCCAGGGGCGGCTCAACCGGGTGATCGCGGCCGGCGCCGACCGGGTGACGCTGGTGGTGGCGGGCCTCGAGATGGTGGTGAAGGGGGGCGATTCGCCGCCGCCTCGCTAGCGAGTTCACCCGTCGGGACGGATCCGAATGGGAGGGCTCCCGATTCTTCTCTTCCGGTGGACGTGCTTTGCTGTCCATGGTGCCCGCGAACGTTGCCGAGGCACCGGGCGGCGATCGCTCTCGTGCGAGCGATGGGAGTTCATGGCGATGATGCCGGGTCGATCGGACGAACCTGCTCAGCCGTCGAGTGGCGGCACGACCCCACGCTCGGCGGAATCGTCGCCGACGAGCGCCGGACCCGATTGCCGGACCTGCGAGCTGCGCGCCCGCTGCATCAGCTACGGCTGGATGTCGCCGGGCGGGGTCTGGTTCGAAAACGCGGTGATGCTGAGGCCGAAGCCCGGCTGTCGCGGCTTCATCGGCCGGGGCGACGACATTCGCGCCCATTTCTCGGCCGTCCGCCCCGTCGAACGGGGCCATTGACGCGCGCCGTCGACCTCGTCGAGACGAGGGGCGCCCTGGACATCCTGGCCGACGTGAGGGTGTGCTCCGGCTCCGACGGCGCGCGTCTACCTTCCGCTTTACCAGAACCTCGAGCAGGAGCTCGCCAAGTTCCGCGCCGAGGAAGGCGCCATGTCGAGGGTGCTTGCCCGAAGAAGGAATTGCATACGAACGAGGTAATGATGAGCCGAGAATGAAATATCGGTTTCAATTTTCTACTTTTGATGATTTTGTCATCCATACTGGCGTTTTGGTTTATTTTTACTTATAAATAGATGTATAGTGACTGACCGATTAGACGGCCTGGTTTCTTCTGTGAATGGAGGTTAGAATGAAAGGGTATGCATATAAGGTGATGTTAAAGTATATTGATGGTTCTGATGGGCCGTTTCAGCATTGGTATGTTTGCGCTGATGACGAAAAGTCGGCTCGGATAATTCTCTATGAAAGTGTTGGCGATGGTGTTGAAATCACATTTCTCGGTGTTATCTCTGATCAATCTTTGAGTTTTCTGGCTGAAAAATACGGATTGAGTGAGTCGAAGGCGATTCAATGGTGATCCCAAAACGAGGAAATGGGATACAGCATCCCTTTTCCTCGGACTCTCCAATGAGAATCCCCGACGACTCCTCAAGCACGAAAAAGCCGCCCGTTTGGGCGGCTCGAAAACGCAGTATAAGTCATTGAATTTGAAGGTTGGAGGCCTCGTCCGGATTCGAACCGGAGTACACGGATTTGCAGTCCGCTGCGTAACCACTCCGCCACGAGGCCTCACGGGGACGGTTCTCTAAACGCCTTCCGTGGCTTGGGCAAGTCCTCGTTTCGTTCTTTCCGGCATTTTCTGAAACGAATTCCGTCCACGTATTCTGAAACCTGTTCGGCGGCCGTTCTCACGTCTCGCCGCCGAACCGCTTGCGCGTCGCCTCCAGCGCCCGCTTTTCCGTCGCCTTGGCGTAGCCACGATAGGCCTGCCGTGATCGATGGCCGGAAAGCGACATGCCCTGACCTTCGGTGAGACCTGCCTCCTCCAGCTCGGTCATGCCGCCGTGGCGGCAGGCGTCGAGGGAGAAATGCGGTGGAACGCCCTCGATCTTTCCCCTCAGCGTCCGCACCAGGTTGCCGAAGAGATTCGGGGTCCAGGGCTCCGACGACCCGTCCGCGCGGCCCTTGAGCACCATCGAGACGCCTCGTCGCGGCGCCTGCGCAAGGATCGCCTCCATCTCGTCGTACCAGCGCTCTCCGGTCTCCGGATCTTCAAGCCAGTGCCAGACGACGGCGCCCGTCTTGTGGTGTTCGATTCGCACTTGCAACGGGTGCGCCGCCGGGCGGTAGTTCGTCCATTGGGTGTAGCCGGCGAGGACGTTCTCCGGCCGCTGGAGCCATTCGAAGCACACGAGCGCCGCCACGGCCGCCTCGGGACGCCCCAAGGCGACGGCGCCGCGCGCGAAGCGATAGGCCTCCTCTCGCGTCACCATCGGCTTGATCTTCTTGACCCGGCGCGCCAGCGCCACGCCACACCACGGGTTCCAATCATCGCCGACGGCGAAGAACTCGGGGTGGAGGCGATGGACGATCTTCCAGGCGCTCTTGGCGATCGCGACCGCCTTTTCTCCCTGGCGGAGCCGACCGACGCCCTCCAGGCCCTCGTCGATCCGCTCGCGCGGGCGATCGATGATCTTGCGATAGATCTTGTCCGCCGCCTTCGGAGTGATCGTGTCGACCCGCAGCTGCCCGACCGTGCGTCCGTCGGTCGTCGGACACCCCTCGATCTCGAGCATCACCCTCTCGTAGTCTGGTCGCGAGCGCGGCGAGACCTTGTTCTGATAGGCGAGCGAGGTGCGGTAGGCCCGAAACAGCCACGCGACGGTTCCGACCGCTGCCCGCCGTTCCGGCAGGCTTTCCCCCCGACGCATCGTCCGCCACTCGTCGAGCAGCCCGTTGAGCGTCGCCGCCCTGGCGAAGGCCGTCGGGCGGTCGGTACCGAGCGGCTCGTTCTCGAGCCGGCACCCGGCCTTGCGCCAATGGGTGGGCAGGTTCCAGTAGAACGCGATGGCACCGCCGGCGTTGCGCTTCCAGATGACGTGGCGGGGGAGCTTCTCCTCGACCATCACAACACCTCGGCGGCGTCGCCCGGGCTCGCGATGTCCGGGCAGATCGCCCGATCGAGATCGTCCTTCAGCCATAGTTGCCGCTTTCCCTCGTCCACGCGCGGGCGAGGATACTCCCGACCGACGCGCGAAAGAAACGCGTCGATTCGCTCTTCACCGACGTAGCCGGCGGCCATCGCCGCCGTCATGCGGCGCGGCCATGCTCCGACCGGGATGGTGGCGCGGACGATCTTGGGCATTCTGCGTCACCTCTCGCAACGGGCGGCGCCTGGGCACCAGTGGCGGCAGCGCTGGCCCCAAGCCTTGCGGCCGGGCGCCCAGGGGATGGCAACGCCGGCGGTGAGCATCGCGGCGTCGACGTCGCGGCCGTCGACCGTCAGGCGGGCGAGCGTGCGGCCGTAGCGGTCGCGGCCGGTCCGGGTGATCTCGACGCCGTGACCTCGGATGAGCCCCGCCAGCGCCGCCTTGGCGTCGAGGCCGGCGACGAGCTCGGCCGGGCATCGGGCGTGCGAGCCTACCTCCGGCGCGTCGATCCCGACCAGGCGCACGCGTTCGGCGCAGCCGGGGTAGATCCCTTTGGCCGGGTCACAGGGCAGCGCGACCGTGTCGCCGTCCATGATGCGGATGCGGTCGCCGTCGATGGTCTCGGCAATCGATGACGTCGAGACGAGGAAAAGTATGAAAAAGGTGAGCGCAGACTTGCTCATCAATGCGCGCTCCATGGCGAACCTGGCGCCAACAAAGCATCAGTGATCTCGACCGCCCTCTGTTCGACGTGGATCGGCAGGGCCGAGGTGACTTCGTAGATCATCGCCTTGCGAAGCGGTTCCGGCAGCATCGCGATCATGAAGGCCATGGCATCCAAGATATGCGCGATAATTTCGACATCGGAGAAATCTCCTGTGACACGAGGTACAGCAAGCCGAAGTATTTCGTCTCGGAGAGCATTGTCAGCCACGTTCGTCGAGCCTCTTCAAGTGTTCGTCGAGCTTGATCGCCCACGCATCGTGATCGATGGACCCATCTTCGCTCGTGACGATGATGTGGCCGGTCGAATATCCGCCGGAGCAGGATGACCGAGACAGGCGACCATCGATCGCGATCTCTGTCGCAAGGCATTTCAGCTCGCTCTGTAGTCCTTCCCAATCGTCCGCCTCGATCTTGGCGAGCATGACGACACGGCGGCGAGGCCGGTCTTCCATGTAATCGGATACGATCTCATCCGGCGTCATGGAGAAGCCCTTCCTGATCCTCTCGGCGATCGTCTGGGCAATGGCAGCCTGCGCCGCCATGAGTGGCCCCATCGGCGTATCGTCTCCGGGCGCTTGGTCGTAGTCGTCGGCGATCTGCGCGCAGCGCTCCCGCTCGGCGAGAAGTGCGCCGGCCGGAACGACCTCAAACTCCTGGTAGACGGTCGGGGTCTCCCCGATGCGGATGCGGCGCACAGCCAGAGCAGCCATGTGCGTGGCGGCAATCGCGGAACGGTGCTTCTCCCGGTGCAGGCCGTAGGCGGCCAAGCGATCGTTCACGGCCTTCTCGGCTTCGAGCAGGGCCTTGTCGCGGGCGTGCCGCAGGAGGACGCCCATCTCGTCGTTGGTCAGAGATGTTCGTGTCATCGGGAACCTGCCTTGTGGATGATGCGTCGGGCGTGGCGGCGGGACGCCCGCAGGCTCTCCATCCGCCCCTCGACCATTGCGAGCAGACGCTCGGCCGCGGCCTCTCGGGTCGCGAACGATCCGAAGCCGTCGGGCGTGGCTTCGACCCTGAGTGCGTTCGGATCCCTGCCGACGGAGATGACGTAGGTGGTCTCAGCCATTCCCGATCTCCTTCTCGATCTCGGCCATGATCTGTCGGCAGGTGCAGACCATCGGGATCTGACCAAGGAAGGTGATCATCGATTCTTCGCTGTAGTTGCCGTGCTGACGGATGTTTGCGACGAGATTGGCTGCGACCTCTCCTCCCTCGGCGGCATCGGAAAGCGCCTCCAAAGCCCTCGCCAGGAGAGCGCGGAGACGGGAGATCTCCAACAGCTCTTCGCGCCACCCGGGAATGAAGCGGTCAAGTTCTCCGACCGAGAAACCGCCTCGGCATCCGCCCTCGATCAGCGCCTTCTGCGGCGCCCATTTCTTGCTGTAGGCGTCGTAGGCTCGGAGGTGCATCTCCCACGGGATGCCGGCAGCAAAGCCCTGGACAGGCGCGCGACGGATTTTCCCCTCGTCCTTTCGAAGACGTTCGATTTCATCGGCTGCTTCCTCGAGGAGCTCAGCCGAAGCGATCCCCGTCGCGTTCTCGCGGTGGCGCACCGCCTGCGCCCGCAGGCGTTCGACGAGCGGGGTGGTGGTCGGGTCAGCCATGACGTCGTCCTCGCGTGGGGCGAAACGGGATCAGCGACGTGCCCTTCGGCAGGTAGAGAGGGTGCTTCGGATGGCCTTCGCGCGTGAGACCGAGCGCGAACCGTTCGTGTTCTCCCATCCATCCGAGAGCCGTCTCGTCTTGCCCGAGATGGGCGCCGTGGATGCCCCATGCGCAGACGATGCGGCCGACCGCCGACCCACCGAACAGACAATCTTGAAAGAGCACGGCGTTGAAATGGGACTGATTGCGGGCTCCGACGGGGTCGGCGTCGTCGTTCAGCGCCAGTAGCGCCGCCGGATCGGTCGCGCGATAGGCGAAGAGGTTCAGCACCTCGAGGCGATCGAAGCCCCATCGCCGCGCAAAGCCGACGCATCGACGGATCGTCGGGTCATCCTGGTCTCCATCGGCAGTCGATGGGTTGAGCATGACGAAGACGCAGGTCTTCGGCTCCCCCAACTGTTCTCCGGCGCCGTCGACGACCGGCTTGCCGTCGGCATCGGTCCACATGTTCCACTGTGCCGGTGCGGGGTGATTTCGCCATTCGCGCCAGAGGCGATAACGGTAGGTGCCGCAAGGTGAGATCTCGGCGCCCTTGGCGACGTACGCAAGGTCACGCATCGCTCGCGCCCTCCATCACCCAGATGTCGATCACGTCCATCGCGGCTTCGTATCCGGCGGCGTCGATCTCCTTCTTGGTCGCATCGTCCTCGACCTCGAATTCGACCTCGACGGTTCCATTCGTCCCATCGACGTGGATGCAGGCGAAGAAGGTCTTCATCGCTTCAACCCTCCACCTTGCCGTAGCTCATGCCGAGCGCCTGCATGTAGAGGTCGAGGATTGCGGCCATCTCTTCGCGCTCGGACTTGTCCTGCTTACGGATGCGGATCACCTGGCGCAGGATCTTGACGTCGAAGCCGTTGCCCTTGGCCTCGGCGTAGACGTCCTTGATGTCGTCGGCGACGGCTTTCTTTCCCTCTTCGAGGCGTTCGATCCGCTCGACGAAGGACTTGAGCTGATCGGCGGCAATACTGCCGGCGGCGGCGATGCCGCTCTCCTCCGGCGTGAAGGCCTCGATCTGGCGCGGATCCCGGTCGACGGCACGCGCGGCCCTCTTGATCGTTGCGAGGTCGGTATCGACCCGGCGTCCGTCGGCCATCTCGATCGAGATCGATGGGTTGATCATGGTCCTCATCCTCAATAGAGCGAGACCCACACCGCCGCGGCGAGGCAAGCGGCGGTGGCGATCCAGAACAGGGTCCGCGCCCACGCGACGCGGGCGTCGGAGGCGGCGCCCTCCATGGCTTCGGTGGTCTCATCATCCTGGAGGGAAGAGGCCGCGACCGGCGCCACGTCGGCGCCGTGCCATCGTCTGGCTGCATCATCGCGCGGGTACAGGGGCACGAAATCTCCGGGACTGCCGATGAAGACGGTGCGCTCTCCAGGGTTGCCGATGAAGACCGCGCGGGCATTCGGGAAGCGCTCGGCGGATCCCTCCTCGACGAGACGGGTCCGTGCATCGTTCTCGGTTGCCGCCGGCGGCAGATGCGCCAGGCGCAGGCCCTTGTAGACGCGACGTTCGTCGATGACGGTCGGGTAGGCGCCGCGGCGCAGCGCCTCGTCGCGGAGCAGCGTCCAGAACGGGCGCTGGAGAAGCGGCGGCGCCTCGCGATCCGCCGCCCAGACCTCGTAGGCGGCGCGGATTTCGGCGGCCGTCGAGCGCACCGAGAGCTCGTCGGTCACCAGCATCTCGGCCGCGAAGGCATGGAATTCCGGATCACGCGAGCCGCGGCGACAGAGCGGGTCCCACAGGCGCCAGCGGCGGCGGTCGACCCCGTCGACCTTGCCGCGCTCGCGCGTCACCTGGACGCCGGACGCCTCGAGGTCGGGCGTGATCGCGGCGAGGCGCCGCCCGAAGGTCGAGGCATTACCACCGAGGTCGGCCGGCGTCGCCGCCGCGCCCGCCGCCTCCTCGCGCAGTCGCTCGTAGAGATCCTCGGTCGACCCGAACCAGCAGCCGCCGTGCGCCAGTAGGACCCACCCGACCAGACGCACCAGGGGCACATCGGAAAAGGTCGCGCGGGGGCGCGTATAGTCGACCATCTCCGCGCCGGTGAGGCGCGGGTTGGGGATCGCCTCGCGGCGATCGGGGGAGGGGGATGCGGCGGCGACGGGCATGTCGGATCTCCTCAGAAGCGGATGTCGGCGCGGATCGCCAGCGAGATCGCCAGCGCCGTGGGGTAGTCGAGTTGCAGGACGTGCAGGCCCCCGTCGGCGCGCTGCAGCACGAGGTGGACGGGGCGGGGGCCGTCGGGTGCGGTCGTCAGTCCGAGACAGCGCCGGATCTCGACCTGGAGCGGCTCGGCCGATCTCGGGACGGCGACGCGGGCGGGCGGGGGCGTGGTGTCGTCCATGCCGGCTCACCCGATCGCCATGAGCGAGGCCACCAGGGCGAGCGACCAGACGGCGATCGCGAGCGTGTGGAACCTCGCGGAGGCACCGAGAGGGAGCTCGGCCTCGAGATCGATGGTGCGCATGACAGGGGTCCTCAGGTCGGCGGAGCCGCGTCGATCACGAGATCGGCATGGGTATCGATCGCGGCGCGGATATCGAGGTCTCCATCCCGAATGACCCCGGGCACCCAACGGATGCCGGCGCGCCGGCATGCGGTCTCGAAGCGTTCGGCGAGGCCGTCGCGGGTGTCGGGAAGCGCCATCGGATCGGCGTCGAAGCGCAGCGTCTCGCCGACGCCGGGAAAGGTGACCATGAGCCGGATCGGCGAGCGCCTCGGGCGAAGGTCGGCCCCGCCCCTCATTCGGCCGCGGCCGCGAGATGGACGGCACGTTCGTCGCCGATCGTGCTCGCGACCTGCGCCAGCATGTCCACCACCTTCGCGGCGAGGGGCGCGGGCATCCGGTCGACGATCTCGGCCGCGCGGAGCGCGGACCGCGAGAGCGTCCCGATCTCCGAAAGCGCGCCCGAGCCCGAACCCTCGCCGGCGAGATCGGCGACGGAGACGCGCAGCGCCTGGGCGATCTGGATCAGCCGCGAGCCGCCGACGCGGTTGGTGCCCTTCTCGTATTTCTGGACCTGTTGGAAGGTGATGGAGCAGGCCTCGCCGAGGCGCTCCTGGCTGACGCCGGCGCGGGTCCGCGCGGCGCGGATGCGGCCGCCGATGGCGACGTCGTCGGGATGTGGGGCTTTGGTGTTCATGAGCGGGTCTCCAGGGTCCGGGCGATCGTCTCGCCCCGTACCCCCGGGACGCGGGCTCGCGCCCCGGGGTGAACTCTCGCGTGTCGGGATTGGGAAGGTCAGTCGCCGTAGCCGTAGCCGTCGCCGTCGCCGTCGCCGTCGCCGTCGCCGTCGCCGTCGCCGTCGCCGTAGCCGTCGCCGTAGCCGTAGCCGTGGCCGTCGCCGTAGCCATTCGCTCGCGCGGTGCCGGAACCTCGCCCGTCGAGCGTGGTCAGGCGTTCGGCCATGCCTCTTCCTCCACCGGAATGATGGCGATCACGGCGCGGGTGGCGACCTTGAGATCGGCCGGCGCGTCGAGCACGGTGTCCGGCTGGGGCCCCTCGACCAGCTGGTTGAGGCCTTTGGAGGTGCCCCAACGGCGCACGACGCGGGCGCCGGCGACGTGGGTCCAGTCGCCACGGGTCGCGGCACGACCGAGCCAGACGTGGCCGCGATCGGCGACGACCAGCGCGAGGCCGTGGTTCTCCTCGACGGGCGCGAGCATGGTCGCGCCGCCCATCGGTTCGAGGCTGTGTTCGGATGCGGTGTTCATGAGCGGGTCTCCAACGACGCGAGGTTGCGTCGATGGAGAACGCTAATGCGTAATTAATGCCGCGTCAAGTATGACGCGTCACAAGACGCGTGTTAGACAAGCGAGGGGTGTGCGTTAGGATGCCTACGTTTCTTGCGTGCTCGAGTGGGAGAGCGGGATGCACGTTCTGACCGATATTCTGGGCGTCGCGATTCTCGGAGCGTTGGCGTTTTTTGGTATCGTCAACCAATGGCTGTGGTTCGCGATTATGATCGGCCTCATACCGGCGGCGATCGCCAGAGGGAAGGGATCATCGGCTTTCTTCTCGTGGTGGGCTTTCGGCGCTCTCGCGTTCATCATCGCCCTCCCGGCGGCCCTGATGCGGCGCAATCAGACGGTCGAAGATCTGCGCGCGCTGGCACAATCGATCGAGGCGAATACGCGACCGACGTTCGCAGCGAGGGCCGTCGTCGATACCGATTCGTCGGAGGGGCCCGACCGAAACGGTAACTACCCATCGTGGATTGCCGGTCTCCATCACCGGCCGGCGGAGACGCTCTCGGCACTGCGCCGGATTCGTTCCGGCGAAATGCTGGCGCTGAAGCGGAATGCGCTCGACACGCCCGACCCCCATGCGGTCGAGATCTACTGGCAGGGCCGGCTTATCGGCTACGTTCCCGCGCGTCATTCGCCGTGGGTATCGGAGCGCCTCGATAATGGGCGCCCGGTCTCGATCTTCGTGCGAGACGTAGCACTCGACGAAGACGAGGAGATCGACCGCATCGGAACGGTGATCCGCACGCGCCCGATCGGCTGATCAGGCGCCGAAGAGCTCTCGCGTCGTCAGGACGCGGTGCACGCCGATGATCGTCGCCCGCCGGAACTCGATCTCTCCCGGCGGGTTGAGTTGCCGCGCGACGATGGCGTCGGCGGTTTCGCGAACCAGCGTCTTCAAGAGGCACTCGACCGGCGCCTGATCATGGTTGCGTTGCTGGACGACGACGTCGTCGCCCGCCACTGCTGGGCGATCAGGGGAGATGAACAAGAGGTCTCCCGGCCTGTGGCGAGGCTCCATCGAGCTGCCGCGCACATAGACGGCATAGGCATTCCGCGCCGTCCGCAAGCCCGGCGGGCGCCGCACGTACTCCACCACGTCGCCACTGATCGTAAAAGATCCCACGACCGATGCGGAAACCGTCCCCAGCACCGGAAGGTCGACCGGCATCTCCCAGGCCCCCATCGGGAGCAATTCGCGGTCGCTCGGCGTCGGCATACCGGCGCGGCTTTCGTCATAGGGCTGCGGTGCTCTGGTCTCCGTCCCGACGATCCACTCGACGGAGACCTGCAGCAGTTCGGCGAGCCGCAGGAGGGTCGGCGGCTCGGGCATTGCCGAACGGCCAGCCTTCATCGTCCGTAGAATGTCGGGATTCTTCTGATCGGTGATGAGCAGCGACGCGCGGCGCGGACTGAGGCCCGCCTCGCGTAAGCGCCGCTCTACTCGGGTCCATGCCGTCTCTTTCATGGCCTCTATCCTAGCCATAGGGCCTACGTGACGCATCGCGTGACGATGACCGTTGACAAACGCGTCACATGATACGCATCATGCCGCGTCATTGAGGGAGTGTGTCGATGTCGGACCTGACGATGCGAGATCGTCTGCTGTTGGTGGCGGACCTCTGGTGCGCTGCGACGGAGAGAAGTCGGTCGCGCCTGTCGACGCTCCTGTTTTCGAATGGGCGCCGCCTCGATGCGATCGCCGAGGGCGGCGACCTGACGACCAGGAGCTTCGAACGAGCGATGGAATGGCTTTCGAGCGAATGGCTTCCCGACTTCCCTTGGCCCTCCGACGTTCCCAGACCCGCCGCCCCCGAGGCGGGCCTCGCCGGCTCCGCGCCCGGGTCGACCCCGACGCGCGAGCCGGCGACTACTTCCGGAGGTGCCCCATGAGCAAAACCCCGATCTTCGACGCGACGATCGCCCGGCTCGCCGGGCGAACCTTGGTCGATGTCCCCGCGATCCTCGAGGGCGCGCCGTTCCCGAGGGCGGAAAGGACCTCCGACCTCACCTTCGCCGATCTCGCCACCCGGGTTCGCGCCCTGGAAGAGCGCGCGGATGACCGCGACGAGCGAGAACGGCAGGCGGCGAGCTTCCTCGCGCGCACCCGGGTCGTTCGGTCTCCGCCGCCACCCCCGAGCGCGGACCTCGTCGCCGCGGTCGGCGCGCGGTTCGGCGGCACCGACACCGCCGAGGATCGCGCCCGGCTCTGGCAGGACCGCGTCGACGACGACGAGCGGAGCCCCGTTCGTGGTGAGCCGGGGACGTGGCGCCGGCTGTTCGGCCGCCTCGGGGCTCTCCTGTCTTCGTCGCGGGGGAGGTGAGTCATGGCCGAGCTCTCCCTCCATCCCCGGGTCGCCGAGGCCATCGATGCCCGACTGGCGCCGATCGTCGCGACGGTCGACGAAGCCGTCGCGACCGTGATCGCCAACGGCGCGCGCACCGCGCAGGCGCTCGCGCTCCTCGTCGAGGCCCAGGCCGCGATCGCCGAGGCGATCGTCGATCTCTCGCGGCGCCTGCGGGTGCTCGAGGCCGCCGGTGTTTCGGCAGAGGGTTCCATCTGCGTCCATCCTCCCGACGGGTGATCTCGTCCGCCGCCCTTCGTCGCACACGTCGTCGTTTCGAAACACGGGAAAAGCACGCGCGCTTTCCCGTTGACGGGAGCCCGCGTCCATGTCTCGCCCGCTTTCACTCGCCGATCTCACGGCCTTGAAGACCGCGACCCACGACCTGGTCGAGGCGGTCGGCGGGGTCGATCGCGCCGCGATCCTCACCGGGCTCGGCAAGTCGACCATCGCCCGGGCCTATGCGGCCCGCGACGAGAAGGTCCCCGAGGCGCCGTCGTGGACGACGCTCGATCTCGTCTCGGTGACGCTGCTCGAGCAGGATCTCGCGGCGCGCGGCGATCCGCGCCGGCCGGTCACCGAGTGTCTCGCCCGGCTCGGCGGCCGCGCCTTGCGCGACGCGGTCGGCGAGCGGCATTCGCGCTCGGTCGCGAGCGCGGCGACGGCGGCGATGGAGGCCTTCGGCGAGCTCGCGAGCAACCTGATGGAGAGCCTCGCCGACGGGACGGTGACGCCGACGGAAGGGGTGACCGGCGACGCCAAGGCGGCGCGGCTCCTGGCGGCGGTGACCGAGCTCCGGACGGCGTTCGCGGCCGTCCGCGCCGGGGAGGGCTCGTGATGCGTCCGACCTCGCTCGCGTCCCTCGGCTCGATGGCGCCGCCGCCCGGCGCGCGGGTCTCCTCCACCTCGCACGGTGAGTTGCTGCGCCTGCGGGCGATGGTCGAGCACCTCGCCGACGAGCTCGCCGCCGCGCGATGGGAGCTCGCACAGATCCGCGCCGTTCACGCCGACGCGACCGGCGCGATGATGACCCGCTGGCGCCTCACGCGGAGCGAGGCGGCGTTTCTCACCGTGCTGGTCGAGCGCGGCGAGATCAGCCGCGAGGGGATGGATCTCGCGCTCTACGGCGGCGATCCGCGTGGCGACAAGGTCCTCGACGTCTGGCTCTGCAAATGCCGGCGCAAGGTGCCGGGCCTCGAGGTCGTGACCGTGCAGGGCTGGGGCTGGCGGATCTCCGAGGCCTCGCGGGCTCGCATCCGGGCCGCGATCGCGGAGGGCGCGTGATGGCGAAACCGTGCCTCGGATACCCGTCGAAGACGGCGGCCGCCATGGCGATGATCGCCGCCGGCACCGAGCGATCGCTCGTCGCCGAGCGTCTCGGATTGTCTCTCTCCGCGCTGGGCGCGCTCGTCGACGACCAGGGACGGCCGCGTCGAGACGCACGCGCCGAGCGTGGCGCGACGCCGCGAGACCTCGTCGCGCCGGTGACGATCTCGCTGGCGACGCTCGAGATGCTGCGCCCGTACGCAAGGCGCAGCGACATGACGGTGGAGGCCTTGGTCCGGTCGATCGTCGACACGGTGGCGCTCGAAAAGCTCGTGGACGCGGTTCTCGACGATCGGGAGGGATCGTGATGATGCTTTGGAGCGAAGAGGCGATCGAGCGGCTCTATGGCGCCGCGCGAGCGGGCGAGACGATCGAGGCGGTCGCGACGGCCCTCGGCCTGAAGGCGAAGGACGTCGCGGCCAAGGCGGAGCGGCTGCGGATCAAGTGGCCGGCGGCGGATCCGGATCGACCGGGGACACCGATTTCGCCGCCGGAGCCGGCGCGCGTCGCCCCGGAGAAGGCCCGGGACGACGACTCGATCCCCGCATGGAGCGATCCCGCCTCCGATGCGGTCATCGCGCGGCACACGGCGATGGGGTGGTCGGCGGCACGGATCGGCGACCTCTTCGGCGTGTCGCGCAATGCCGTGATCGGCCGGTGCGAGCGGCGCGGGATCGCCCTCGGTGGACAGAGCGCGGCGGCCCGGTCCGAGAGACCGGCCCCGAAGCCCCGGGTGGCCGCAGCGAAGCCGGCGACGGATCGGGTGCGGCCCATCGTCATCCCCCGCCCGACGCCGCGGATCGACCGGGACGATCGCCCGCGAAGTGATCCGGGCCGACCCGACCCGGCCCTGTCGGTGCGCTTCCTCGACCGCCGAGACGGGGCCTGTGCCGCCATCCTCGACGACACCGCGCCGATTCTCGAGCGCCGATGTTGTGGGGCACCGGTCTCCGGTCTCCACTTCCAGTTCTGCGCGCACCACCGGCTCCGTTACACGACCCGACCCGTGAGGGCCTCCGCATGACCGCGCTCCAGTCCATTTCCGTCATCGTCGAGGCCGGGATCGGCCACAACGGAGGCCCGTCGATCGAGATCGACGGCGCGTTCGGCGCCGCGCCGCAGCTCGTCTGGCTGGCGATCGCCGACCTGGTCGTCGACCCGGCCTATCAGCGGCCGATCGGCGCGACCGGATGGGCGAACATCCGGGCGATCGCCTCGAGCTTCCGCTGGAAGAAGTTCTCGCCCGTGGTGGTGGCGCCGATCGAGGGGGGGGGCTTCGCGATCGTCGACGGGCAGCACCGCACGATCGGGGCTCATCTCGCCGGCATCGAGCGCGTCCCCTGCATCGTCCAACCGATCGACCGGCGCGACCAGGCCGAGGCGTTCCTGGCGATCAACGGCCGCGTGACGCGCATGTCGCCGCTGGCGTTGCAGCGGGCGGCGGTGGCGGCGGGCGATGCGCGAGCCTGCGCGATCGACCGGGTCGCCAGAGAGGCCGGCGTGACGATCCTCGCCTATCCGAAGATGGAGAGCCGGCAGGCGCCGGGCGAGACCATGGCGGTGCAGGCGATCGGATGGTTGATCGGCGAGGCCGCCTCGGCGACCGCCCATCTCGCCCTCACGATCATTCGCCGATCCGCCGGCGACCGCCCCGGCGCCATCCTCCAGCCGATCATCCGGGCGGTCGGCGAGCGCGTCATCGATCTGCGAGGCGACGGGCAGTCGGCGAGCGAGGTCGAGGCGGCTTTCGCGAGCATCGACCTCCTCGCCGAATATCGCGCGGCGAAGACGGCCCCGGCTCGTCCGGGCGAGGCGGTCTGGTTGCGGCTTCTCAATCGGCTCCGGGACCGGACGTGACGCGATGACGCGCGATCTCTTCGGCGAGAGCCCTCCCGCCCCGACGATCGATCCCTTCGCGCGCGCCTCCTACACCGCGCGGCGCGTCCGCGTCGGCGCGGCGGTCTTCGTCGTCCACCCTTGTGGAGTCTGCGGCGCGGCGACGGCCCCCTTCGGCTCGGGCGTCCAACTGCGGGAGGCGCTGTCGATGACGGTGACGACCCGAGAGGAAGGCCTCGCGGCGCAACGGCGGGCGGGGAAGTGGTTGTGCGGGACGTGCCGAGGGGGAGGCGCGGCGACTGCCGGATCTCATTCGGCACGGACGGCGGGGGTGGCGCCATGAGCATCCACCCCCGTCGCGTCACGTCACGCCGCCATGGCGAGATCGACCACCAGGCGCGCGCCCAAGGCTCGGGCCGCCTGGTCGAGGCGGTCGAGCCGGGTCGCATGGTCGGGATCGAGGATGCGGCGCACCTCGTTTTCGGCCACGCCCATCCGCCGCGCCAGCTCGCTCTTGGAGATGCCGGACGCGCGCCACGCGTGCCAGACGGCGGCTTTGGCGGCCATGGCCGCCGGCACCGGCACGAGATGCTCTCCGGCCTCGGCCGGCGTGGGCGCCGGGAGGTCTTCGCCGGCCGACATATGGCCGGCGACCACCACCTCGAGCGCGTCGGCCGCCATGTCGAGGGCCTCCGCCTCGGTCGCGCCGCCGGTCACGAGTTGCGGCAAGTCACGGCACGCGGCATCGAAACCGCCGTGCCCGTCTGGGGTAATTCGGATCGCATAGTTCATGATCATTTCTTTCATTTCATCGAGAGACGCCATGCCGCGAGGGGGAGACCCCGCCTAGATGGCGGCGGGGTCCACTTCGAGTTGTTTCAGGATGCGCTCTATTCGTCCGGGGTTCAGGTCGGATTGGACGGTGGTCCATTTGGTCCCGACCCGGACGATGTAGTGCGATCCATTCCCCTTCTTCGTATCCACCTGAAAGAAAAGCTTGTTCTTCCTGGCGTACTTGCGAAGGGCTCGGATCAGTCCCTCTCGGTTCATCGCGTCTCCTTCGTGTGTTGCGATGGATGTACTCTCGCACATTTCTGTGCGAGCGTCAAGGGTTCTCGCACAGAAATGTGCGAGGTTGGATCGTCCTCGGGTGGTGCGTCATGACCCGCACCGATCCCGACTTCGAGGCCTGGGTGGAGCGCGCGCGCGCCGTATCGATCGAGCGGGCGGCGGAACTCGTGCGCTTCGTGCCGGCGAAGGGGCAGGGCCGGCGGCGCGAGCAGTCGGGACCCTGTCCGCTGTGCGGCGGCACCGATCGCTTCTCGATCAACACGGCGAAGAAGGTCTGGAATTGTCGCGGCTGCGGCAAGGGTGGGCGCGACGGGATCTCGATGGTGCGGCACGTCTTCGCCTGCGAATTTCTCGAGGCCTGCGAGATCGCCGAAGGGCCGGCGCCGACGCCGCCGGCGGGTGAGACCGAGGCCGACCGTGCCGAGCGGCGGCGCCGCTGGGAGGCCCGGCTCGTTGAGATCGAGGCGGAGCGCGCGGCGGCGGACGCGGAGCGGGAACGGGTCGCGAATGCCTACCGCGAAGAGGAGCGGCGCCGGGCGTTCAAATGGTGGATGGGGGGTCGGCCGATCGCCGGGACGGTTCTCGAGGCCTACCTGAAGGCCCGGGGCCTCGTCGTGCCCATCGGCTGCCGCGTGCGGTTCCATCCGTCTTGGACCCTCTATGACGGCGACGAGGTCGACCCTCGGACCGGCGAGACGCGCGGCCACGTCGTCCACCGGGGGCCGGCCATGTTTCTGCCGATCGTCGAAGGGGAGGGGCAGAGCACCCGCTTTCTCGGCCTTCACATCACGTGGATCGACCCACGGCGACCGGGCGAGAAGATCCATGTCACGGACGAGGCCGGCGAGCGCGTGCCGGCGAAGAAGATCCGGGGCATCAAATCGGGCGGCCACATCGTGCTCGTCGAGCCCGGTCGGGCCGCCGCCGTCGGCCTTCCCGACGGGGATGCGGTTCTGCGCCGGCTCTTCATCGGCGAGGGGTTCGAGACCGTTCTATCCGTCTGGACCGCGCTCGCGGCGCGTCGGTCGCGCCTCCTCGACGGCGCCGGCTTCCGCACATCGGTCGACCTCGGCAACCTCGGCGGCAAGGCATCCGATCGGATTCCTCATCCGACGGAGACGAAGACCGACAGCGCCGGCCGCGTCCGGCGCGTCAAGGTGCCGGGCATCGTGCCGGATCTCGAGAGCCGCGCCGTGGTGGTGCCGGCGAGCGTCGAGGATCTGCACCTGATCGGCGACGGCGACAGCGAGCCGTTCCGGACTCGATGCGTCCTCGCCCGCGCCGCCGCGCGCCATGCGCGGCCCAATCGCGTCGTGCGCCTGGTGATGGCGCCGAAGGGCCAAGACTTCAACGACATGATCAGGATGGGCGGACAATGAGCGACGATCATTTCGGCGACACGGCCATCGACGCGATCGTCTCCATGTTCGAAGACGCCGAGGAATTCGCCGGCCTCGACCTCGACGCAGTCGCGTTCGGAGCATCTCCGCGTACCCCGGACCCCTCTCGCTCGGGCGCGCACGCCGGCCGACCCGCACGGGGCAGACGATGGCCGCGCGAGAAGCGGTGGATCGTCCACCCATTGCCGCTGATCGATGGCGTCGAGCCGCATGGTGCCGGCACCGGCAAGTGGTCCGAGCCCTTCGTGGTGGCCCCGTTCGACCGGGGCGCGTGGCCGGCGCGGATCATCCGCAAGATCCGCTGGTGTGCTCGTCTCGATCAATCCGACACCGACAATGCCAAGCGTCTCCTGGCGTGGTTCGGGTCCGACATCCTGGTGAGGATTCAGGAAGGCGGGCGCGCGCCGTCCTGGGTGACGTGGAACGGCACGATCTGGGACACGGTCACCGGATCGCCGGCGGCGATCGCCCTCGCTCAACAGGTCGGCGACCGCATCGAATACGAACTCGCCGCCATGCGGCCGCGCGGCGACGACCTGGCGCGGCTGCACGAGGGTGCCGCCGTGGAACAGAAGCCCGCGAGCGAACGGGATCTCGGCGACAACCTGGCGCTCAAGCTCGCGCTCGACATCCGAAAGGCGTTCGACGATCGTTCGGGATCACGTCGCAAGCACGCGGTCACCTCGAAGAACGGCGGCCGCATCGCGCAGATGCTGGCGATGGCCGCGCCGCACGTGATGGTCAAGCCGGAGGTGTTCAATGCCGATCCGATGCAGCTCGCGACGCCGTCGCAGACGCTGCGCTTCATCCGCGAGGGCGATCCGGAGTGTCCGGATCCGGACGTGGTGCGCCACGTCGCCCGCCTCGAGGTGAGGGAGGGGCACGACCGCCGCGACCGTATCACCGTCATGGCGCCGTACGACTACGATCCGAAGGCCCGATGCTCTCTCTTCGATGCGTTCATGACTCGGTTTCAGCCGGACGCCGGTAGCCGGCGGTTTCTCCAGGTGGCCGCCGGGATCGGCCTCCTCGGCGTTTCGCCTCAGGTGTTGGTGTTTCTCTATGGAGAGGGCGCGAACGGGAAGTCGGTGTTTCTCGAGGTCCTGTCGCGTGTGTTCGGAGCGCTCGCCGCTGGTCTCCCGGCGGAGGCGATCTCGGGCGACGACGAAGGCGGGCTGAAACCGAGCCCTGAAATCGCGCGCCTCGACGGCAAGCGGTGGGTACGCATTTCCGAGGTGCCCGAGGGCACGCCGCTGAAGGAGGCATTCATCAAGCGGATCACGGGCAGCGAGCCGTTTCCGGCCCGAAACCTCTTCGAGGGCTATTACGAGTTTCTGCCGCAGTTCGTCCCCTTCATGACGGGGAACGGATACCCGAGGGTCGCCGGCACCGACAACGGCATCTGGCGGCGCATGCGCGTCGTCAAGTGGCCGGTCACGCTCGCCCTCGAAGATCAGCGCCCCTTCGACGAAGTCGTCGACGAGCTCGTCGCGGAGGCCCCCGGGATCTTCGCCTGGTTGGTCGAGGGCGCGCTGATCTTCCTTCGCGAAGGACTGGTCCCACCGCCCTCGGTGGTCGCGGAGACACAGGCCTACAGGGACGAGATGGATTCGGTCGGCCGTTTCGTGAAGGCCTGCGTTACCGTCACGGGCAGCACGGACGACCAGGTGACGGGGCGAACGCTCCACGAAGCGTACAAGCGATGGGCCGAGGCATCGGGCATCCGGGCGGTGTCCGAGACGAAATTCGGCCGAGACATCAAGAAGGTGAAGGGCATCGCCTTCGACGAGAGCCGCGTGCGGATCTATCGCTGCATCACACTGCACGACGTGCCGCCGGCCGAACCCCGGACCCCATCCGATCGTCAGAACGACGACCGCGACCCTCTCTCGCCTTGGTGAGGCGCGAGGGTTTGCGAGGGTTTGCGAGGGTCAGCAAGAACCCTCGTAATTGAGAAACACGCACATTCGCAGAGACTTGGCGCATGTCCGCGAGGGTTGCGAGGGTTTTTGCGCGCCCATGCTCGTAAAGGAGGGGTTCGGGGGGGTCGGGTGCGAAGTGAGAAGATCAATCATGCGCGACGAAAACCCTCGCAACCCCCGCTGTTTCGCGCCAACCCTCTGATGTGTAAGGATCATCTCCCCTTTCTAACCCTCGCTGAACCCTCGCAAAACCCTCGCAACCCTCGAAAAGAAGGGAAGAGGCTGTTTCTAAGCCTCGGATTTACCTCGCAGAGTTCGACTGAAACCGGGATGCGAGAGGAGGCGGCGATGGGTGACCCGGTCTGGTACGTGATGAGGGCAGTTCCGCGCATGGAAGCGAAGGCGGCGGCGGCGTTGGCGCGGCCGGGTGTGTCGGTCTATGTGCCGCTGGCGCGGTACTGGCGCCGCATCCGCCACCGGCGTGGCAAGAACGCGCGCGAGAAGGTCGAGGGCCCGCTCTTCCCGGGCTACTTTTTCGCCGCCTTCGCCGTGGCGGTCGATTGGGATGCGGTCCACGTCGCGGCGAAGGACGGCGTCCGCGGCTTCGTCATGGTCAAGGACGTGCCGGCTCGCATCTCGGCGCGCGAGGTCGAGGGCCTGATGGCGGCGCAGGACATGGGGTGTTTCGACCAGACGGATGAACCGATCCGCCTCGTGGTCGGCGGCGAGGTGGTGATCACGTCGGGGCCGTTGGACGGATATGTCGCGGTCGTCGAGCGGGTGCCGAAGACGGCCGACAAGCCGCTGGCGGTTTCGATCGTGGGAAAACTCGCCGATCGCGGTCACGGGGCGCCGGAGGTCGAGCGGATGCCGTCGCAGGTGTCGACCGTAGTAGGCCTTGACAGTGTCCGAGTGTTGGCATAAGGCTTGCTTCAGGACGACGGGGTAATCGTGTTGCGCGCCTTCGGGAGAGCGCCCGCCCCGCCCGGCCGACGGGGAACCCCGATCGGCGCGAATGGCGAAGCATGGCGGTAAGCCCGCCGATCCCCACATTAGACGGCGGTCGATAGTTCGGTATTGGTGGAGTGGACATGCCGCAACGCCCCGCGCTCTTCCGACCGCACGGGTCGAAGCCGAAGGCAGAAGCCGAGCGAGAGGCCGACGCCCGACGGGGTTCGGCGCGGGATCGCGGGTACGACACGCGGTGGGACAAGGCGCGCCGGGGTTATCTCGCGGCGCATCCCGTCTGCGAGTATTGCCGGCTCGACGGTGTGATCACTCCGCTGCTCGATCGACCGATGGAAGCCGTCGTCGACCATCTCTATCCCCATAGGGGCGACAAGGATCTCTTCTGGCGATCGGAATGGTGGGTCGCGTCGTGCAAGTCCTGTCACGACGGAATGAAGCAGCGTGCCGAGTGGATCGGCCGCCCGGCCCTCGACGCTCTCGCCCGCCGCCTCGGCCGCCCCATCCTCGCCCACCCCCGGGGGGTGGTCGAAAGTTCGGCCGTTCGATTTTAGGACCGGCGGTTCAGTCACGTCTTTGTCGGCGCGAAATTTTCGGCTGAAACTTTTTCTTTGGGAGGGGCGCGACGGCGCCTTGCGCGATGGGGCGTCGACCGGACGATCCGCTGATCCAAGCCGAAAAGGGATACCCGGGGCGGCGGAAGCGGCGCGTCGAGGCCGCGGCTGAAGCGGCGGCGCAGGCGATCGCGGATCGCCCCGAAGCCGGCGATCCGCTCGACCTGCCCGAGATGTTCCGCCGCGCGCCGGCGCGTTGGAGCCTCGCGATCCAGATCTGGAAGCGACAGGCGAACGTGCTGCGCACCGTCGGCCGCGCTCAGCCGGCGTTTCGCTCGGCGCTCGCCCGCTACTGCATCTGGTCGCAGATCTTCGAGTTCTCCGCCGACCAGCTCGCGCGCCAGTGCCCCAAGGGCGACTACACGATCGAGTGGACGATGGCCCACGGCGCGATCAAGCGGATGGAGCATCCGGCTCTCGGCATCATGGCCATGTGCGAGCCGGTCATCCGCGCGCTAGACACCGAGTTCGGCTTCACCCCGCGCTCCGACAGCGACCTGACCCGCGTCGAGACCTTCAATCAGGCCCAGGGCCGGCTTCCCCTCGGCGGGACCGCTCCCGGCCAACGCCCCGCCGGTGGCGACCCGCACGAGACCGACCCGATGGATCTCATGAACGCCAGCGACACGGCCGAACCGCATCGGATGAACTGACATGATCGAGCCGAGCAAGGCGGCGGCCCCCGCCGCCGCGCCGGCCTCGATCGAGGAGACCTTGCCGGACTGGCTGGCGCGGGTCGCCCACGACGACGTCTTCGCCTGGGCGCTCTCCGGCTGGCGCCGGGCGGCGGCGATCCCCGGCGCGTGGTTCGACCACGCCAAGGCCGACAAGGTGGTCGCGGCTTGGCCGAGGATCTTTCGCCTCACCGACGACCGCTTCTGCGGTCTGCCCTTCGTTCTCCTGCCATGGCAGGAGATCGTCGTCCGCCTCCTCGTCGGCTGGAAGAAGCCGATCGAGGTCCTCGATCCGGTCACCCATCGCCCGACGGTCGTCTACGCCCGGGTCTTCCGCCGCCTCGATCTCTGGATCCCGCGCAAGAACGGCAAGTCGGAATTCCTCGCCGCCCTCGGCGTCCTGTTCTTCGTGCTCGAGAAGATCCCGGGCGCGCAGGGCTTCGTCTTCGGGCTCAACGAGGATCAGGGCCGCGTCCCCTTCGCCAAGATGCAGCAGATCATCCTGCTGGCGAACGGGCTCCATCGAAACCGCGACGGCACCGAGCGCATCAACCTCTCGAAGCGCGGCATCTACGTCCGCGAGACGCGGTCGCTGTGCGCGCTCCTCACCGGCAAGCCGGACGGCAAGCACGGCCGCTCGCCGACGGTGATCCTCGGCGACGAGATCCACGAGTGGATCACCCGCGAGCTCGCCGACAACCTGCGGCAGGGCACGGGATCTCGTCTCCAGCCGATCGAGCTCTACGCCTCGACGGCCGGCAAGAAATCGGCTCGCGTCGGCTTCGAGTGGTTCGAGGAGAGCCAGGCGATCCTGCGCGGTGACGTCGAGGACGAACGCACCCTCGTCGTTCTCTTCGCCATCGGCGAGGACGACGACTGGACCGACGAGACGACCTGGGCAAAGGCGAACCCCTCGCTCGGCCTGACCCCGACCAAGGAGTTCCTGCGGGGCGAGTACAGGCTCGCCAAGGGCCGCCCGGCCCAGGAAGCCCGCTTTCAGGCCTACCACCTCAACCGCTGGGTCGACAGCGTCTCGGCCTGGATCCCCCGGGCGAGATGGGCGGCCTGCGCAGGGGACGGCGAGTGGAGATCGGCGTGGGTGAAACACGCCGGCCGTCTCGCCTTCGGCGCCTGCGACGTCTCGGCGACGCGCGACGTCACCGCCGTCGTCTGGCTGCTGCCGCCGGACGAGACCCATCCGAAATGGGTGGTGATTCCGCGCTTCTGGATCCCCGAGGCGACGCTCGACCAACGCGCCAAGGACGACCGCCGCGTCGACTGGCAGCGCTGGGTGGCGGAAGGCGTGATCGAGACGACGCCGGGCGACGTGGTCGACCAGAACTTCGTCCTCGGGGCGATCCTCGAAGGAACCGGACACTTCAGGGTCCAGGGCTTCGGCTATGACCCTTGGAACGCGACCAAGCTGATGACCGACCTGCAGCGCGACGGCATGGACGCCGCTCTACAGATCGAGATGCGCCAGGGCCATCGCACCCTCGGCGAGCCGACCAAGACCTTCGAGGTGAAGGTCTTCGCCGGCGAGATCGACCACGGCGGCCACCCGCTTCTCGCCTGGATGGCCGGGCATTGCGCGGTCGAGTTCGACCGAAACCTGAACTACGTGCCGGCGAAGAAGCAGAGCCGCGACAAGATCGACGGCATCGTCGCCGCCGTGATGGCGCTCGGTCTCGCCATGGCGGGCGAGGACGACGGCGCCGACGCCTATTTCGCCAGCCTGAGGGCCACGACGTGAACCTTCTCCGCAAGGCCGCCACCTGGATCGCTCGGCGCTGGTCGATCGAGGATCCGCGTGGATTCGCGGGTAGTCCGGCGCATTCCGGTGAGATCGTCACCGAGCAGTCGGCGCTGCATCTCTCGACCGTGTGGTCCTGCGTCAACCTCCTCGGTGGCACCATCGCTTCGCTGCCGATCGAGGTGAAGCAGCGGGTTCGCGGCACGACCCATTCGGAGATCGTCGTCGACCATCCGTTGGGGCGGGTTCTCGGCGACAGTCCGAACTTCGATCAGACCGGCTTCGAGTTCTGGGAGGGCATCGCCTATCGGCTCGAGCTGCGCGGCAACGCCTATGCCCGCAAGGTCGTCGCCGTCGACGGCCGCCTGATCTCGCTGGAGCCGATCAACGTCGACGTCGCCGTGACGCGCCGCCCCTCCGGCGATCTCGAATATCGCTGGAGCGAGGACGGCGTCTCCTGGGTCGGTGGTCCGGAACTGGTCTTCCATTTGCGCGGCTTCGGCGGGCACCCGCTCGGCGGCATCTCGACGCTCGCCGCCGCCCGGCATGCCTTCGGTCTCTCCCAGGCGATCGAGCGGGCGGCGGGCTCGACCTTCGCCAACGGGCTGCGCCCCTCCGGCGTGCTGACCTTCCCGACCTTCCTCTCCCCGGCGAACCGCGCCACCGCCGAGACGGAGATGGTCGAGAAATTCGCCGGGTCGATGAATGCCGGCAAGCCGATGGTGCTCGAGGGCGGGGCAACGTGGACCCCGATCACCATCAATCCGGAAGACGCCCAGATGCTGGAGAGCCGGACGTTCTCGGTCGAGGACATCTGCCGCTTCTTCGGCGTGCCACCCTTCCTCGTCGGTCACACCTCGAAGGCGACGAGCTTCGGTACGGGGATCGAGCAACAGATGCTCGCCTTCCTGATGCTGTCGCTGCGCAAACGGCTGAAGCGGATCGAGGCGTCGATCGAAAAGCATCTTCTGACGGCGGCAGATCGCGCGCTCGGAACCTCGGTCTCGTTCAACATCGAGGGCCTGCTCCGGGCCGACAGCGCCGCGCGCGCCGCCTTCTACGGCGCCATGGCGCAGAACGGCATCATGACGATCAACGAATGTCGCGCCCGCGAAGGCCTGCCGCCGGTCGCCGGCGGCGACGTGCCGCGCATGCAGGCGCAGAACGTCCCGATCACCTCGGCCGGGATCGGCCACAACGGAGGCCCGCCGCTCGACGGTGGGGCGTCGGCATGATCAAGACCATCGATTTCGCGCTTTCCACCAAGAGCCTTACCGACGCGGGCGAGTTCGAGGGCTACGCCTCGACCTTCGGCAACGTCGATCTCGGCGGCGACGTCGTCGAGCCCGGGGCCTTCATCGACGGTCTGGTCGGCGCCCGGAAATCGAGCCGTTTCATCCCCATGCTGTGGCAACATCAGCAAGACCAGCCGATCGGCAAATGGATCGACATGGCCGAGGATGCGAAGGGCCTGTGGGTGAAGGGGCAGATCGTCCTGGAGGCCGACCCGGTTGCGCAGCGGGCCTATGCGAAGCTGAAGGCCGGCGCTCTCGGCGGTCTGTCGATCGGCTATGCGGTGCCTCCGGGCGGGGCGACGCCGGACGACAAGCGTCGTGGCGTCACGCGCCTGACCAAGGTCGATCTGCGAGAAATCTCGCTCGTCACCATGCCGATGAACCCGGAGGCGAAGGTCACGGGCGTCAAGGCGGAAGACATCGAACTTCGCGATCGGCTCGCGGCCGGGGATCGGCTGACCGAACGCGAGATGGAGGCGCTGTTCAAGTCGGACGTGCCGCTGGGGCTGACCAATGCCCAGGCGGAACGCGCCGTGCGCCTCAACGTCAAGGCCGGCCGGGGGGATCCCGGCGCCGAAGACGACGAAGTGCGAGCCTTCTTCGAAGCGCTCGGCCGGGCCTGAGGCCCACCCACCCAACAGAGGATCATCCCATGAAGATCTACACCGACGCCGTCGCCCCGGCCGGCGGCGTGGCGCGCCTCGCCACGCTCGGCCGTCTCTCCCGCTACCTGCCGCAGATCGTCCTCGAGGCGGACGACAAGAAGTCGGCGGCCGAGCTCGCGCGCGAGTTCAAGGCGTCGTTCGACAAGACCGTCGACGAGGTGAAGTCGATCGCCGAGAAGGCGCTCGCCGAGGCGCAGAAGGGCGTCGGTCTGAGCGACGGCGTGAAGCAGACCGCCGACGATCTCCTCGTCAAGATGAACACGATGAAGGAGCAGATCGCGACGATCGAGCAGAAGGCGGCGCGCGGCGGCGCGCGCGACGAGGAGGTGAAGTCGCTCGGCGCGCAGTTCGTCGAAAGCGAGGCCTTCAAGTCCTTCGCCGCCTCCAATCCGCGCTCGGGCAAGGCCTCGCTCAAGATCAAGGAGGACATCACGACCGCGACCACCGATGCCGCCGGTTCGGTCGGCGCCGCCATCGCGCCGAACCGCCTGCCCGGCATCGTCGAACTGCCGCGTCGGCGCCTGACGATCCGCTCCCTGCTGGCGCCGGGCCGCACCGACAGCCCGATCGTCGAATACGCCAAGGAGAAGGGCTTCACCAACGCGGCGGCGACCGTCGCCGAGGGCGGCGCCAAGCCGCAGTCCAGCATCCAGCTCGAGGACGTGCAGACCACCACCAAGGTGATCGCGCACACGATGAAGACCAGCAAACAGGCGCTCTCGGACGTCTCGCAGCTGCGGTCCTACATCGACAGCCGCCTGCTCTACGGCCTCGCGCTGAAGGAGGAGAACCAGCTCCTCAACGGCGACGGCACCGGCGCGAACCTGCTCGGCATCGTGCCGCAGGCGACCGCCTACGCGGCGCCGATCACCATCGGCTCGGAGACCTCGATCGACAAGATGCGTCTGGCGATGCTCCAGGCGGTGCTTGCCGAGTATCCGGCGACCGGCCATGTCATGAATCCGATCGACTGGGCCTGGATCGAGCTGCTGAAGGACGCCGAGGGCCGTCACATCATCGGCATGCCGCAGGGCGTGGCGGCGCCGACGCTGTGGGGCCTGCCGGTGGTTCAGACCCAGGCGATGACCGTCGACAAGTTCCTGACCGGCGCCTTCGACATGGCGGCGCAGGTCTTCGACCAGTGGGACGCGACCGTCGAGACCGGCTTCGAGAACGACGACTTCACCAAGAACAAGATCACGATCCTCGCCGAGGAACGGATCGCGCTCGCGGTCTATCGTCCCGAGGCCTTCGTCTACGGCGACTTCGGCCGCGTCGCGTGACGCGCGTCCACCGGGCGGGCACCGCCCGGTGTCTCCCTCGTCGAAGATGGATGACGATGGTCATGCTCCACGCGCAATCGCCCGTCCTGGTGACGCCTCCGACCGTCCTCCCGGTGACGCTCGCCGAGGCGAAGGCGCATCTGCGCGTGGAGCACGACGAGGACGATGCTCTGATCGCCGCCATGCTCGCGGCGGCGATCGAGCGGCTCGACGGTTGGTCGGGCATTCTCGGGCGTTGCCTGATCGAGCAAGTCTGGGCGCTGCCCTTCGAACGGTTCCCTCGTTCCGACCTGATCGGGCTGCCCTTCCCGAACGTCTCGGGCGTCGTGGTCTCCTACCGTCCCTCGAATGGGGCCGCCGCGATCGAGTTCTCCTCGTCGTTCTGGTGGCTCACCGAGACGGTGACGGGATCGGTGATCGTTCTCGCCGCCGGTGCCTCGTGGCCGGCGACGGCCGATCGCCCCGACGCCGTTACCGCCACGATGACGGTCGGCTATGGTGCCGCCCCCGCCGACGTGCCGGCCCCGATCCGCTCGGCGATCCTGCTGATGGTCGGCGACCTCTACCGCAATCGCGAGACGACAGGTCAGGGTGCCTCGCCGCTCGGATCAATCCCGATGTCGACCACCGTCGAAGCGCTCCTCGCCCCCTATCGCCGCGGGATCGTCTGATGCCGCTCCCCGCCGCATTGCTCAACGCCCGAGTCCGTCTCGAGCGCCGCGCCGTCGTATCCGATGATGGATACGGCAACACGCTGGATGCCTGGGAGGCTCTCACCTCCCGCTGGGCCGGATGGCGCCCCCAATACGGCCGTGAGGCGATCGCCGGCGGACGCCTCGAAGCATCCCGCCTCGGAACCTTGACGCTGCGCTCCGATACGATCGTTGCGGGTCTCTCGGAGGCCGACCGAGTCGTGTTCCTGACCGGGCCGGAAAAGACCCGCATTGCAAATATCCGCTCGATCGTCCCCGGCGCCGAATTCGCCGAACTCATCCTCGAAATCGGAGTGGCGACCTGATGGCGCGCCGTGGTGGATCTCGTCTCGACACGCTGCGGCTGCTCGCCGCGATTCCCGACGCGATCCGTGCCGAGTTGCGCATCGCAATCGAGGCGGAAGCCGCGGCGATGGTGGCGACGATGAAGCGGCGCGTCCGCAAGAAGTCGGGCGCGCTGGCGCGGGCGACGCGCTACGTGATGGGCGACGTCTCTCTCGCCTCCTCAGCCAATCTCTCGGCCGGAGGCGTCCTCTTCGGCGACCCCGATCTGACGGCGACCATCGTCTCCGGTGATCGTGAGGCTTGGTACGCCCGTTTCGTCGAGTTCGGAACCGATGCGCATCGGATCAAACCGAAAAACTCACAAGGATCGCTCTACATCAATGGCCGCTGGCTTCCGCCCGGCGAGGGCGTCGATCACCCCGGCACGACCGCGCATCCCTATTTCTACCCGACCTGGCGTGCCGGTAAGAAGGCGGCAAAGCGCCGTATTGCCCGGGCGGCATCGAAGGCCGTGAAGAGGGCCGCCACAAAATGACGACATCGGTGCGCGCCCTGCGCGGCGCATTGATCACGGCCTGGAAGGCGGATGCCGCCGTCTCCGGGCTCGCCGGAACGCGCCTCTACGACCGCGTCCCGGCCGATGTGGCTCACCCCTATGTCGCGTTCGGCGCGACGCAGGTGCTGCCGGACCCCGTCGACTGCATCGAGGGCGCCGTCGAAATCTATCAGACCGTCCATGTCTGGAGCCGCGCCGTCGGGTCGATCGAGGCCTCCGACCTCGCGGACGCGATCGTCGCCGCCGCACCGCGCGGCCCGCTCGACCTCGTCTCGTGGTCGCTGATCGCGCTCGATCCACGACCGACCGACATCACGACCGATCCCGACGGCCTCACCACCCACGGCGTCGTGACGCTCCACGCCTTTCTCGAGCCTGCTTCCTGAGGAGATACGTCCATGACCCTTCCCGCGACCTCGTCCGGCCGCTACGTCCTCGTGAAGGTCGAGACGGCGACGCCCGGCACCTATGCGACCATCTGCGGTTTCAAGGACCGCTCGCTCAAGGCGTCCCGCTCGTCCGTCGACACCTCGGTCCAGGACTGCGACGATTCCGACATCGTCGTCGTCGACCGTGACGTCGGCCCGATCTCCTACGAGATCTCCGGTTCGGGTGTCGCCACCGCCGCCGGCCTGACGCTGTTGGCGACCTGGTTCGAATCGGGCGCCCCGAAGTCGGTCAAGGTCGAGAGCAATTCCGGCACCGGGTGGACCACCTGGACCGGAGACGCCCTTCTCACCTCCTACGAATTCGGCGGCCAGATCGAGGGCGAAAAGGCGACGATCTCCGCGACGATCGTCTCGACCGGCGCCTGGACGCGGACGACCAACGCATGAGCCGCGACGGATCCGTGACCTTCGTCTGGGGCGATGGCAGCCATCGGTTCCGCCTCGCCATCGGCGACCTCATCGGCCTCGAGGAAAAGCTCGCGGTCTCGCCCTTCATGGTGTTGGCGCGCCTGCGCGCCGGCGTGCCGATGATCCGCGATGCCCGCGAGGTCCTGCGCTTCGGCCTGATCGGTGGAGGTGTGACGCCCATCGAGGCCGATCGGCTGATCCTGCGCTGGTGCGACGAGCGCCCGCCGGCCGAGAGCCTGACGCCGTCGATCGCGGTCCTGATGGCCGCGCTCCACGGTGTCGCCGAGGATGACCCGGGAAAATCGCCGGAGGCGGGCGCGGGGCAGGCCCCGCCTCCGGCGACCGCATGATCTTCGCCCCATTCTACGCGGTCGGTGCCGCGATGGGCTGGCCGCCGTCGGCGGTCTCCGCCGCATCGCTGTGGCAGTTCCAGGCCGCGTCGGTCGGTTGGGGTGAGGCCAACGGCCGTCATCGCGAACTCGACGCCGACGATCTCGCCGGCCTCTCCTCCATGCTCGACGACGTCTAGGGAACCGGATGGGCACCACCGACATCGAAGCCCTGATGCTGCGCCTGGAGGCGAACGCTACCAAGCTCGAGAAGGACATGGCCAAGGCCAACGTCATCTTCGACAAGGGCGCGCGCCGCATGGAGACGCAGGCGGCGAAGATCGGCGCGGAGATCGGGGGCAAGCTAGGCCAGTCGATCGTGTCGTCGGTATCGTCGATGGCATTGCGGATGAGCGGCGTGCTCGCCGGTCTCTTCGCGGCCGACAAGGTGATCGAGGCGAGCCAGGCCTATCTGCGCGCCGCCAATGCGCTGAAGGTAGCCGGCCTCTCGGGGTCCTCGCTCTCCTCCGCCTTCGATCGGCTCTATCGGATCGCCCAGGACAATGCCACGCCGATCGAGACGCTGGTCGGTCTCTACGCCAAGGCCTCGCAGGCCCAGACGTCGCTGGGTGCTTCGTCCGCCCAACTCTTCGCCTTCACGACGGCGACGGCGCAGGCACTGCGGGTCTCCGGCCGGTCGGCCGAAGAATCCTCCGGCGCGCTGTTGCAGTTGGGCCAGGCGCTGACCTCGGGAACGGTCCATGCGGAGGAATACAATTCGCTCCTCGAGGGCGCCTATCCGATCCTCCAGGCCGCCGCCGCCGGCATCAAGGAGGCCGGCGGAGAGGTCTCGAAGCTGACGGCTCTCGTCAAGGACGGAAAGGTCTCTTCGCAGGCGTTCTTCTACGGTGTCCTCGCGGGGGCTCCGACACTGACCGACAAACTCGCCGGATCGACGCTGACGGCGGGACAGGCATGGATACGCCTGCGGAATGCGCTCGAGGCGGCGGTCGGCAAGATCGATGAAGCGAGCGGTGCCACGAGTGGCATCACTTCGGTGATGGCGTCTCTCGCGACGGGAATGGACGACAATGCGGCGGCGGCGGCCTCTTGGGCGGCCGCGCTCACCGATCGATCGAATACTGTCTACCAGGGCCTCTCTCAGGTCCTCGGTCTCATCGGCCTGATCACGACCGAATTCGGTAAGCTGTCCGGTTTTCTGGGGCCGGACGGTAAACTGGTCGACCTGAAGAAGATGGCCGAGCGCAATGCGGCGCTCCCCCAACTGAACGCATATGGCGTGCGCATCGATGCTCCCGTCTACGATTCTCGAGGTGTGCCGATTGCTGGCGCCCATATGAACGACAGGGCGGTGACCGGCGGCGGCTTCGGCGGAGAGGACACTGCTGCGGCGACGGCGGAAACTGAACGCGAAGCGCGCCGTGGCAAAGCTCTATCCGATCTCGAGAAGGCGAAGGCTGCCGTCAAGACGATCTCTCTCACGCAATACCCCGCGCAGGCCAAGCCGAAGACGGGCGGCGCGGAGGGCGGGTCCGAGGACGAATACGATCGGGCGATCCGCAAGACGCAAGAGCAGACCGAGGCGCTGCGCTCCGAGATCTCTACCGTCGGGCTGGAAACGGCGGCGAAAGAGAAGGCGAAGAAGGCGCAGGAGCTGCTGACCGCCGCCAAACAGGCCGACAAGGATCTGACGCCGGAGGTGCTCGCCGAGATCGACAAGGAGTCCTCTGCCTATGCCGAGCAGGTCTCGGCCCTCGAGAAGGCGAAGCAGGCGCATCAGTCGATGGTCGATCTGCAGAACCTCGCCGGCGAGAGCCTCTCCGGCTTCTTCTCCGACATCGTCTCCGGCGGCAAGAACGCGGAAGACGCGTTGATGAACCTCATCAAGAAGCTCGCCGATCTGGCGCTGCAGGCAATGTTGCTCGGCAAGGGGCCGCTCGCCGGCCTCTTCGGCACCGCCGGAACCGGCGGCCTGATCAGCGCGATATTCGGCGGTGCGTCCGGGGCGCCGATGAGCATTCTGCCCTTCGCCGACGGCGGCGTGATGACGTCGCGCGGTTCAGTGCCGCTTCGCCGCTACGCTGCGGGTGGCATCGCCTCGTCTCCGCAGCTCGCGCTCTATGGCGAAGGTCGTCGCGCCGAGGCCTATGTGCCGCTCCCCGACGGTCGCTCGATCCCGGTCGCGCTGCAACTTCCCTCGCCGCGCGACATGGCCCGGTCGGTCTCCGCGACCACCGTCACCTTCGCGCCGGTGATCGACGCGCGCGGCGCCGACGCGGCCGTGGTCGCCCGGCTCCAGGTCCAGCTCGCGGCGCTCGCCAAGTCGATCCCCGATCAGGTGCGCGCCGTCACCCACCACGATCGTGTGAGGCGCTGATGGCACGCGTCGTCTCCTGGCCGATCGGCATCCGCGTCTCGATGTCGGGGCCGAAGTCCGGCCCGAGGTCGATCGGATCCGGCTCGTCGGAATCGCTGACCGGCTTCGTCCAATCGGTCGCGAGCCCCTTCGGCCTCTGGGCATGGTCGTTCTCGATCCCTCCCTTGCGTGGGGCCGGCTTCCGCGCCTGGCGTGCCTTCGTCATGGCGCTCCAGGCCGGTGCCAACGGCGCGCGTGTGACGATGTGCGATCCGGATCGCTGGTCGTCGGCTGACCTCGGCATCACCCCGGAGACCGATGTTCCATGGGCCGATGGCCAACTCTGGGACAACGGCCTCGGCTGGTCGAGCGGACTGCCATTGGAGAGCGTCACGGCCGCCGCGGATGCGGGCGCGACGATCGTCACCCTCGGGGCGGCCACATGGGGTGGGCTCGGCGGGAACCCCCCGCTTTTCGGCTTCACCGGGCATTTCGGGTTCTACGTCGTGACCGAGGTTCTCGCCGATGGGCGTTGGCGGATCTGGCCGCCGTTGCGCGCGGCGATCACCCCGGACGATGCCGCGACGCTGCGCCCGGTGACCGTGATGCGCCTCGCCTCGGCGGATCTGCCGGCGCTCGATCGCGGCGTCAGTCATGCCGAAAACCTGACGATCTCGCTCGTCGAAGTCGAACACGCCGACGTCGTCGACTATTTCGAGGTGTGATCATGCCTGCCGTTTTCGCGGCCGAGGACATCGAGCGACTCCTCGCGCCACATGTCACCCGTGCCTGGTTCGCGCGGCTCGAATTGCCGTCGGGCGAGCTCTTTCTTCATTCCGGCGTCGGACGCGTCGTCCTCGACGGTGTGACGTGGCTCGGGCTCGGTGATCCCGTCGGCGCGCGGTTGCTCTCGCTCGGGACGATCGAGGAGCCGCGCTTCGGCTCCGCGGCGGCGATGGCGGTCGTCCTCACCGGCGTCGACGTCGACTTCTTCCGCTCGGTCTGGACCAATCGCGATGCGATCGAAGGGTCGGTCGCCGAGGTCTGGTGGCAGACCTGGGACATGGAGACGGCGACGCCGATCGGCCCGAAAGTCAAGATCTTTCCCCGTGGCCGGATCACCGCGCCGAAGATCATCCGCGAGCGGCTCGGCGTCCGCTCCATCGGTCTATCGATCGTCAGCATCTGGGAATCGAAGAATTTCGCGCCGGGCGGCCGATGGACGCCGGCCGATCAGCATCGCCGCTTTCCCGGCGACAAGGGCCTCGACTTCGTCGGGGTCGAAATCACGGAGCAATGGGCATGAGCCGCGGTGCCGATCTGATGGCCTTCGTCCGCCGCCATGAAGGCGTGCGCGTCACCTGGGGTCTCGACGACTGTTCGGCGATCTGTGCCCGGTGGATGAGCGAGGCATGTGGCTTCGCTCCGGCGTTGCCTCCCTATCGATCGAGGGAGGAGGCTGCGCGTCTGATCGACGCCTCGGGTGGGCTCGTCGCCTGTTGGCGCGGCGCCTTGCGGTCGCTCGACCTTGCGGAAACGGACCTCCCTGGCATCGGAGACGTCGGCGTCGTCGAGACCGAGCATTTCGGCGCGGTCGGAATGATCATGGGCGCCAATGGCTACGCCTTCTGGCGTGCTCGCGCCGGCTTTCAGCTGATGCGACCGCGATCGTGGCTCGCCGCATGGACGCTGCCATGAGCGGGGCGACGCACGTCCGCCGTCGCTCGTCGATCGCCGTCGGCGCCGTCGCGATCTGCCTTTTCTCTGCGACCCCGGCCGCCGCCGATCCGGCTTCGCTCGGCGCGCTGATCGTCGCCGGCATCAATGCGATCGCGGGTGCCGGGACGCTGTCGGCGACTGCGACGGTCGTGGGCACGTTGACGGTCGCCCAGGCGTTCGGCCTCGCGGCGACGGTCGGCCTGCTGGCACTCGCCTCGCTCGGACCGAAGGGTGTCTCGGCGTCGTCTGCCAATGCCAAGGAGACCTTCAAGTCCGATGCCATGGCGGAGACGATCGTCATCGGCCGCGCCCGCGTCGGCGGTCTGCAGGCTTACGGCAACACCGCCGGCCTCGATCGGTATCGACTGATCTGTCACGCCAAGGGCGAGCTCACCGCGATCGAATCCCATTGGCTCGGCGGGCGAGAGGTCATCGTCGAGGAGGACGGCGCGGTCTCCTCGCCACCTTGGGCGATCCTCGGCACATCGTGGGCCCATGTCTGGAACAAGGCCGGCACCGACGACGAAGTGTCATGGGACCAGCTCATGACGGCGTTTCCGGAGACGTGGACTGCCGATCACCGCTGTCGAGGTATCGCGCAATCTCTCGTGAAGTTCATTTCGCCCGGTGTCACGGAGCCGAAATTCCTCAAGCTCTACTCCAGCGGTGTACCGGCCTACGAGACCGTTCGGCGCTCGCGGGTCTGTTACGACCCGCGCACCGGCGGCTATGCCTGGACGGACAACGGCATCATCCAGACGCTGGCGGTGGCGCTGATGGCGCCGGAGGTCACGCTCGACGATTTCGATCTCGCCGATCTCGCCATCGAATGCGACAAGGCGGACGCGCTCGTCGCGACACTCACCGGGTTCGAAAAGCGCTGCCGTGCCTGGGGCGTGCTCTCGAGCGAAACCAAGCGCGGCGACGCCCTGAAACAGATGCTGGAATCGACCGGCTGCGAAATGGTGTGGATCGGCGAGAAGCAGTCGATCCGCCTGATCGAGGATGCGCGTCCCTCCGAGGTGACAGTGTCGCCCCGCGCGATCGTCGACTATTCCGCCGCCGGCCCGGAGGCGGTCGAACGCCCGAACATCTGCGTGATCCGGTACTATTCACCCGAGCGAAATTTCTCGGTCTCTGAAATCGATATGACCGGGATCGGCTGGGCTCGGATCGACGAGGAAATCGAGCGGTTCGGACCGAAAGAGCTGGCGGTGGAGCTGCCGTTCTGCCCGTCGGCCTCGCAAGCGCAGCGGATCGCCCGGCGCCTCTTCGCCGAGGCGCGCAGCGAGACGTGGCCCGTGACGACCAATCTCGCGGGTCTCGCCGCATGGGGCTGTTCGGTCATCTCGGTGCCGATCGCCGATCTCGACGAGACGATCCACGGTATCGTCCGCCGCATCGAGATCGACGATGCCGGCGCGACCGTCTCTCTGTCGCTCACGGCGGTTCCCATCCTCGCCGATTGGGATCCTGCGACGATGGAGGCGGCGGCCCCGGAGCAGATCCCCGAGATCCCCGTCGCGTCGGCACTTCCGACCCCGGATGCGCCGAGCGCCGCCGTCGAGATCGTCTACCCGGATTCCAGTCGCGAATTGCGGGTCGTCTACGACACGACCGGAGAAATCGACGCCGCCGAGGCGACCTATCGCTCCTACGACGGCGAGCTGCCGACGACGTGGAGATCGATGATCGAGCATGGCTCGGGAGGGCTGCTCGGCGGCGGCTTCGGCCTCGAGTGGGCATCGGACACGCTCGCCGACAGCCTGATCGGCGTCACGATCGATGCCCGTGTCAGGATCTTCGCCGGAGACGACGGGTCGAACTGGTCGTCCGTCTATTCGGCGGAGGTCGTCGAGGGCAATGGCCCGATCGCCGCACCGATTGTGACGGCGACCAACGCCGGCGGAACGGCGACGGTTTCGGTTCTCGCACCCGGTGACATCAACGTGTCGCGCCTGACGATTTCAGGCCCGGGTGCGCCGGGTACCGTCGCCGCCGCCCCCGGTGGACTGACGACATTCGATACCGTGCTGACCGGCCCCGGCCCTTGGATATGGACCGCGACCGCTGCGACCTCTTCCGGCCTGACGACCAGTTCCATCGCTTCGGCGACCCTCACCTGATCGGGATCACACATGGCGATCGTGACCAAACCGGCGCGCGACGTTTTTGCGCCCTTCGATGCATTCGGCGCCGCTCGTCGCGTCATCAACTCCGAAGTCCAGACTTGGGGCATGGAGATCGAGGCGACCGGGAGCAGCTTCGCGGATGCCGCCGCGACGAGCGCGACGGCCGCCGCCGCCTCGGCCCTCGCGGCCTCGACCGATGCCTCGGCGCTGCTCCTGGCGGCCGCGATGATCGGCGCGGCGCTGACGGCGGCGCCGACGGGGGGCGAGATCTGGGTCTCGCCGGTCGCCGAGTTGGGCCTACCGGCCGGGTCGGACACGACCGGCACGGGCACGCTCGCCGCGCCCTATGCGACGCTCACCAAAGCACTCGCCGTGGCGACGGCTGGCCAGCGGATCTGGCTCAATGGCGACCCGTCCAGTCCGCGGGTCTATACCGCTGCGGCGGGCTACGGTGTCACCGTTCCCGTCGCCATCGATTCCATCTACCCGTTCGGCGCAAAGATCACCTCGGGCTCGGCGACTCGTGTGTTCCAGCTCTCAGCGGATACCTGGCTCGGTCGGCTCGACGGCAACGGCAACGCGGGGACCATCGACCGCATCATCGACTTCGGCGTGACGACGCCGATCAAGGTGACGCTGTCCGGCACGCGGCTTACCGATTTCAAGAGCTGGGGCATCTACACGACCGCCTCGGCGGTCTCGCTCTACCTCGACAAGCCACAGTTCAAGAGCGACTACTCCACTGTCAAAGGTCCGTGGCTTCTAAGCGGCATGACGGCCGGCGGTGTGTTTTCGCTCACCGGGTATCGTGTGGACATCGGCGGCCACGGCGTCTCCGGATGGGGTGCCGGCGGTCATATCCACGGTGTCGTCGAGGGTGCGGTTTCGGTCTATCTGATCAATCCGGTCATCCGCCAGAAGGCCTCGGCGGCCGGCATCGGCAGCATCTATTTCGGCCTCACGGTCCGTAACATTCGCGCGCCCGTCGTCCTCGCGCCCGACATCGAGATGGACATGAGTGCCCTGCCGCTCAATTCGGCGGCGGCTCTCATCATCCAGCCCGACGGGACGACGCCTCTCGACAGCTCCGGTTTCGTGGTGTCGGGATTGCGGCGGCCCGACGGGACGGTTTGGGGACGCATCCACATGGATGCGGCGGGTGGCGCCTACGGGAAGATGTTGGGCGCCGAAGCGCTCGCCGGTGCCAACGGCTACATGAACGGCGGCACGGCGCGCGACATCACGCTGACGTGCTCCCCCGCGACGGTGGCGTCGGGATGGCACGCGATCCTGAACGGCTGTAAAGCGAACACCCGGATCCTCAACAACGTGATTCGCGGCGGCACCATCGTCCTCAAGGAGGACGACGGGGCGACGATCGCCGGCAATGTGGTTTCGGGCCAATCCGGCCCCGGCGTCCATCTCAAGGGCTCGGTCAATACCCGCCTCTTCCACAACACACTGATCGTCACGGCGGGCGCGGCCGGCTCTTATGGCATCCAGGCGAGCCAGAACACGACGGGCACCAATTGCACCGGGTGCGTCGTGACCGGCAATCTCATCGCGGCCGAGGACGGGTCCGTCGAGCCGATGCTGGTCTCGATCGGTGCCGGCCAAGACGTCGTGATGGCCGAAAACCACTATTGGAGCAGCTCGGCCCTCGACGCGACCGCGTGGCGAGCGCCCGGGGTGGCGGCGGATACGATCGAGGCCTGGCGGTCGTTCGAACCGACGGCCTCGTTCGGCGATCCCGGGTTCACGGCGCCGAGCGGCGGCGACTACTCGTTCCCCGGTTCGTCTCAGGCGGCGGGCCGTGTGTCGCCGATGGCCGAGTGGATCTATGACATCGTCGGTAATCTCGCCGCGCTGCCCAAGGCGGCGGCGGGTGCCTATGAGGTGCCGGCAGCGATGTCGGCCCCGGCGACCGAGCAGCAGCTGACCGATACCGTCGCGGTGCTCACCGGGATGATGGGGAGGGTCAATACGCCCTCCGCCGCGCTGCCGACGGCCGACGTCGCCATCACCGGCAGCGCGACGATCACGGTGGCGGGCCACGGCTCGAAGAACGTCAAGGTTACGACGGGTGCGACCAACGCCGTGATCCTGCTCGACACGACGGCAATCACGTCGTCGATGCACATGGTGTCCAAGGCGGATACCGGCACCGGCAAGGTGATCGTGCGCACGACCGGCGGCGTGGATCTGGCGTGGCTCTGCACCCAATCGGATTGGGTGATCGTGAGCTGGTGGTCGGGAGCATGGGGCGCCGAGCGTTGGCGCATCAAGTCGTGGCGGCAGGTGGTGAGATCGAGCCTGGCGTCGCAGCCCTTCCCGCCGCTCTGCACGGCGGCCCACGTCACCGTTCGCAACGCCGGCAACGGCGGGGCCGGTGGCATGTCCGGCGCGGCCGGCACCGCCCGCAACGGCGGCGGCGGCGGCGCGGCCGGCGCGGTGCTGCGCAGGCTGATCGCGCGTGCGTCATTCGGGACGACCTGGTCCGCAACGATCGGTGCCGGTGGGGTCGGCGGCGCGGCGGGGGGGAACGGGTCCAATGGCGGAGCCTCTTCCTTTGCGACCGGCGCCGTTCGGATTGCTCTACCGCCCGGCATCGGCTACGGCCTGTCATCCGGCGCGGGCGGCAACAGCTACACGGCAGCGGCCACCTACGGCGCCTCGATCGGCGATACGCCGACCTGGGGCGGCACCGCCAGCGCGACGGGAGCGGCGGCGGGCTCCAACCCGGCCGGGCGCGGAGCCGGTGGCGGCGGCGCGGCCGGCGGTGGCGTGACCTCGGCCAACGCTTCGTCGGCTGGACAGAGCTCTTATTACAACGATATCGGCGTTCTGATTTCTGGCGGGCTCGCCGGGACCGGAACGGACGGTGGGGCCGGCACATCGGCCGGGTCCGTCGCGGCGGTGACGACGACCTACGCGGAGAGCGAGACGACGACGGGCGGCAGTGCCGGCGGCGGCTCCGATACGGGGACCGGCGGCGCCGGCGGCGACGGATACGACGGCGGCGGCGGTGCCGGCGGCGGTGGCGGCATCACCGGCGGGGCCGGTGGCAAGGGTGGTGACGGCGTGCTCTACATCAAGTGGCTCTACGCGTGAGAGGACCTCCAATGAGGATTGCCATTATCATCGCCAGCCGCGTCGAGAACGTGATCATCGGCGCGGACCTCGACTGCTATGCCCCGGCGCCCGGGGAACTTCTCGTCGCTTGCGACGACGAGCCGGACGTATCGCCCGGCTGGTGCTGGTCACCCGAGGGCGGGTTTGTACCGAGCAACGAGGAGGAGTGACCAATGGACAGCATGACCGTCACCCGTGATCCCGCAGACGCTCACGTCCTCATCGTCGCCGACGGCGACGCGTTCGAGAGGTCGACGTGGATACGGGGCGAGATGGACTTTCTTGCCGGGAAGGAGCGCGCCGCCGCGTGGATCCGGAGCGGCGTCCGCGTGGACCACCCGACGGATGTGCGGAGCGAGGCCGAGATCCGCGCTGATCCGGCGTTCGAAGTGGTCTATGTCGAGGTCGAGTAATCCGACCTCGACCCAATCGAGAATACGGTGATGGAAGTCGTCCCCGGCTTCCACGTCGACCTCCTGTGGTCGGACGGCACCCCGCCCGATTTCGGCGCCGCGCGGATCACCCCGGCGACCCCCAGCCAGGTGTTCGCGGCCTAAGGGCAACTCACCTGCCGCCTCGAGGCGGCCTCCTCATGAGGCATCCAATGACCAGCTTCACTGTCGAGGGGCATCGGCTCCTCGCGGATGGCATCCCCGTGCCGTTCCGCGCCTCTCCCAACATCGGCAGTCGGATCACCGACCATCGATTTCTCGTCGAGCACTTCACCTCCGGATCCTACGCCGGTGCGGTGTCGTGGCTCTGCGATCCCGCGGCGAACGCCTCCGCCCATGTCGTCGTCGCCGAAGATGGAGGCGTGACGCAACTCGTCCCGTTCGATCGGGTCGCTTGGCATGCCGGCCGCTCGTCCTGGCGCGACGTGCAGGGCTCGGTCAACGGCGTCTCGCTGGGCATCGAGATCGCCAATTACGGCGACATGATCGACGGTGGGCCGGGCTCCTATCGCGTCGGCCGCGTGCCGATCCCGGATGACCGCGTCCTCGTCGCGCGCCACAAGTCGGGCGGCGCGGCCCGCGCATGGCACACCTATCCCGCCGCGCAGATCGAGGCAGTGATCGGCATCACACGCGTGCTGGTCGAAGCCTATGGCCTCGAGGAGATCATCGGACACGACGACGTCGCGCCGGGTCGCAAGGTTGATCCCGGCCCGGCCTTCCCGATGGACCGCATCCGCGCTGCCGCGATGACGGGATCGCGGCCCTCGCCGTCGCCGTCTCCTGCCGCTCCCGCCCCGACGGGGCGGAAGGTGGAGACGGTCGAGGACGTACAAGGCGCGCTCGTCTCGCTCGGCTACGGCCCCCTGGCGATCGACGGTGACGCCGGCCCGGAGACGCGCAAGGCCGTCGCCCGATTCCAGGGGGCGAATGGCCTCTTCATCGATGGCGTCGCCGGCCCGAACACCAAGGCGGCGCTCTCCGCCGTCCTCGTCAAGAAGGTATGACCCATGATCCATCTCGTCATCGTCTCCGCCTTCGTGGCGGTCGTCCTCTTCGTCTTCGTCGACGCGGCCCGGCGCTATCGGGCGACGCCTGGAACCTCGATCCTGACCGCCTTCGAAGGGTCCGCCTCGGTACTGTGGGCGCGGCTTCTCGCGGCCTCCTCAGCGCTGATCGGTGCACTCGCCGGCGCTGCCGAGTATCTGCACGCCCCCGGCGTTTCCGAAGCGATCCGTGAGCTTCTGCGGCCCGAGTATATCCCGCTCTTCGGCCTCGTCTCGGCCATCGTGTTCGAGATGTCACGCCGCCGCACCCTCGGCAAGGGCGACGGAGGCTGATCCATGGCCTGGATCCTCTCGCTCGCCTCGTCATGGCTCCCCGACCTCTGGCTCCTGCCGGCGATCGCCGCTGTTGGTCTGTGGGTCTACGGCTACATCTGTCCCGCACGGATTGCCGTCGAGATCGTCCGCGTCGGCGCTCTGGCGCTGGTCGGCTCGGCCGTCTACCTCTGGTGCTGGTCGGATGCGACGGCGGCGTGTGAGGCGAGAGTCGAGGCGGCGACGGCCGCCGAAACGGCGCGGCAACAGCAGATCGTCGGCGATGCCCTGACGCAGGCTCGCGCCGAGGGTCGCGCCGCGATGGATGCGGCTGCCGAGGCACGGGCCGGTCTCGAGGCGGCGATCGCCCGCCTCGATCGTGAGACGGACCCATCCCGCCCGGCATGCGCTCTCTCCAGGCGCTACGGGAGGGCTCTCCCATGACCCGTCTTCTCGCCGCAGCTATTCTCGTCGGGCTCCTCTCCGGATGCCAAACGGTCGCCGTCGCCCCGACCAGTCTCGGGCCTCTCGACCTCTCTCTGACGCGGCGCTGTGACGCTCCCGTCTTTGTGCCCGATCGCGATCTCTCCGAAAAGGACGTCGTCAGCCTGTGGGGGACTGATCGGATCGCCCTCCGCGACTGTGGGCGGCGCCTGGACGCGGTCGTCCAGACCTATGAAAGCCGCGACGCGAAGCTCTCGAAGGCGGCCGGCGCGCGATGACGATCACCGGCGAGGCACATTCCTGGCCGCGATCGTGATCGACACGTCTCGGTTTCCGCAGGCCCCGCAGACGAGCGGGAGCCGGGCCGGCGTAATGAACTGCGCATCGCGACCGAGCCTCGCGGCAAGGCCCGCGAGATCGACGTCGGCGCAATGGCCGCATCGGCAGTGACCCGACAGCACCATGTCGTGGTCGAGCAGATCGCCGATCGTCGAGATCGTCACCATTTCGAACACCCGATTCTAAGATGAAGGCCGACCGATGACCGTGGCGCCCGCCGTGACCAAAGGGAACATCCTGTCGATGCTGACGACGGCGCTCGGCTTCGCCGGCACCATCATCACCGTCACGCTCTACATCGCCGACATCCGGCGGACCGTGGAGACCAAGGACGCCGAACACGACATCAAGATCGAGCGCCTCGAGCGGGACATGTCGACGCTCCGCGCGGATCACGACACCATCATCGAGATGCGGCAGGACGTCAAAGCGATCCGGGCCGTCCTCGATCGCCTGGAGCGTCGCGGCCCGGAGATCAGTCGATGACGATGACCACGACCGCCACGCCGCGCGAGACCGCGATGATCCGCGAGCTCCACGCCGCCGCCGGCGACGCCGGCTTCGAGGATCGCATTTGGGGCGCCCTGGTGATCGCCGCGAAGGCGCTCGCCGATCTCGAGACCCGCGTCTCGATCGACCTCAGAAAGGTGGCGGGACGTGGCGACGATTGACGACCTGGCGCCGGTGGCGGCGGCGCCGATCGCTCCGAAGGTCAGGATGGAAAGCGGGGTGACCATCCTGGTGGTCGTGACTGCCGATGGACGCCTGCATCGCCTGGCGCTGACCCCTGCTCAGTTCGGCGCTCTGGCTGGAGATGTCGCCACGGTCATTCTGAAACAACCCCTAACCCATTGACGCCATTGATGGCGAACGGATCGAGAATTTTCAGAAAATTCGTTGACCAGTGAGGCTGTTCAGACCGCTTTGCAGTCCGCTGCGTAACCACTCCGCCACGAGGCCTCACGGGGATCGCTCTCTAAACGCTCCGGCGGCGACAGGCAAGTCCTCGTCGCGGCCCCCGACCTTTTTCCTCAGATGGTCGTCACATCCTTTCGTTCACGCGCTCTCGCCCTCGCGCGCCGCGTTGGGGCGATCGGAGGTGATGCGGCCGTCGATCACCTCGACGATGCGGTCGCAGCGGCGCGCCAGACGCGGGTCGTGAGTGACGATCAGGAAGGTGGTTCCGCGCTCGCGGTTGATCTCGCGCATCAGGTCGAAGGCGAGGTCGGACGATTTGGTGTCGAGGTTGCCGGTCGGTTCGTCGGCGAGCACCAGGGCCGGATCCATCGCCAGCGCGCGGGCGATGGCGACGCGCTGCTGCTGGCCGCCGGAGAGCCGCGTCACCGCCTGACCCGCCCAGGGCGCCAGCCGGAAGCGATCGAGCAGTTCGCGGGCGCGGGCGCGCATCTCCTCGTCGGGAAAGCCGCGATCGACCAGCATCGGCATCGCCACGTTCTCCTCGGCCGAGAAGGCGGAGATCAGGTGGTGGTACTGGAAGACGAAGCCGATCGTGCGGCCACGCAGGCGGGTCAGATCGCGATCGTCGAGGGTGGTCGTCTCGGCGCCGAGGAGCGCGAGCCGGCCCGAGGTCGGCCGGTCGAGCAGGCCGATCAGGTTGAGGAGCGTGCTCTTGCCGGAGCCGGACGGGCCGATCAGGGCGACGAATTCGCCGCGCTCCAGGGTGAGTTCGAGGCCGTGCAGCACCTCGACCTCGACCGGCGTGCCGATGGCGAAGGACTTGGTCACGGCCTCGAGCCGCAGGACGGGGGCGGGGAGGGGGACGGGGTCAGCCACGGATCGCCACCACCGGATCGAGACGCGCGGCGCGCAGCGCCGGGGTCATGGCCGCGAGGATGCCGGTCGCCGTCGCCAGCGCCGCCGACCATGCCGGCAACGACCAGTCGAGGACCAGCGGGAAGAACTCCGAGCCGTCGGCATTGCGCAGCAGGGCGTGGAAGGCGACCAGCGAGGCCATGCCCATCGCCGAGCCGAACAGCGATCCGACCAGACCGAGCACCCCGCCCTGAATGAGGAAGATCCGCAGGATCTGCCCGCGCCGGGCGCCCATCGCCCGGAGAATGCCGATCTCCTTGGAGCGCTGCACCACCGAGACCACCAGCACCGAGGCGATGCCGAAGGCGACCGACAGGGCGACGAGGACGCGGATCGCCGTGTTCGAGGTGAACTGGGTCTTCATCACGGTGAAGAACTGGGCGTTGGTCTTGATCCAGCTGTCGGCCTCGATGCCGGTCGAGGTCTCGATGAATTCGGCCACCTCCTGGGCCGCGTAGACGTCGGTCAGGGTGACCTCGAGGGCGGTGGCGCCGCCGATCAGGCCGAGCAGGGCCTGTCCGGTGCGCAGCGCCACATAGACGTTGCGCATGTTCACGCCGCGATTGCCGAGATCGAAGATGCCGATGATGGTCTGGGTGACGCCGGCGCCGGTGGCGGAGGTCAGGCGCAGCTTGTCGCCGAGGGTGACGCCGAGCTCGCGGGCGAGGTCGGTGCCGATCACCACGCCGTCGGAGGCGAGGCGGGCGTGGCCCTCGAGCAGATTGCCGGGGAGATCGACGATCTCGAAATAGGTCTCGGGCTCGCAGGCGACCACCGTCACCGAGCGCGAGGCGCTGCCGCGCGCGGCCAGCGCCGAGCCGGAGACGATCGGGGCGACGTGGGTGACTTCCGGGTTCCGGGCGAGCACCTCGCGCAGCGACTGCCATTGATCGATCGACTTCACCCGTTGGGTCGGGCGCTGCACGGTGGTGAGGGTGATCACGGGATCGCGGCCGCGCAAGGGGCGGGCGATCTCGTCGGCCGGCACCAGCTCGATGTGGGCCTGCGAATTGAGGATGCGGCGCATCATGTTGGTGGTCATGCCGGTCAGGATGGCCGACATGAAGACGATGACGCCGACGCCGATGGTGACGCCGGCGACGATGAAGAGGCTCTGCATCCGCCCCTCGACCAGGAAGCGAATCGCGGCGATCCATTCGAAGGGCATCCAGCGTCTCATCGGCCGGTCCCTCCCGCGGGGGTGCCGGCGAGCGCATCGGAGCCGGCGCCGCGCGCCGGGGCGACGGCGCGCAGGCGGTCGCCGTTCGCGACCGCGGCGCGCACCGGCACGACCGCGTCGGTCGCGGCGAGACCGGAGACGATCTCGGTGCGCCCGCCGCCGTTGAGACCGACCCGGACCGGGCGCCGCACGGCGCGTCCGTCGATCGCCAACAGGACCCAGGGGTCGGTGGAGAGCGGCTGGTGGACGGCATCGGTCGGCAGCACCAGCGCGTCGGCGCGGCGGGCGACCTCGATGTCGACCGAGACGGTCATGTCCTGGCGGATCCAGGCGGGCGGGTCGGCGACCCTCAGCTTGACCTGGACCGAGGCGGTCTGCGGGTCGATCGCCGGGTTCACGTAGACGAGCTCGGCGGCGAAGCGCTGGTTCGGATAGGCGTCGGCGGAGACGAGCGCCTTCTCGCCGACCGCGAGAAGCGAGAGGTTCTTCTCGTCGATCTGGACGACGATCTGGGTCTCGCCGGAGGGCGAGAGCGTCATCAGCGCCTTGCCGGGCTGGACGACGTCGCCGACCTCGACGTTGCGGGCGATCAGGATGCCGTCGGCGGGGGCGTCGATCACCGTATAGGCGAGGCGGGTGCGGGCGGCGGCGACGTTGGCGGCGGCCTGACGCAGGGCGGCCTCGGCCATGATTCGGTCGGTGCCGCCGACGTCGGTGGTCTCGACCTGGAAGCGGGCGGAGCGGACCTGGGCGCGAGTGACGTCGCGGGTCTTGCGGGCGTCGTCGACCTGGGCCTGGGTGGCGAAGCCGGTCGTCTTCAGCTTGTCGACGCGGTCGAAGGCGGCCTCGGCGGCGGCGAGGCTCGCCTCGGCCTGGAGGAGGCTCTCGCGGGCAACCGGCAGCGTCACCTCGGCGATCTGCGTCACCCGGGCGGTGGCCTGGGAGAGGGCGGCCTCGGCGGCGGCGAGAGCGGCGCGGGCCTCGGCGTTCTCCAGCCGGATCAGCACCTGATCGCGGCGCACGGTCTGGCCCTCGTCGACCGGCACCGCCTCGACGACGCCGGTGACCTGGGCGCCGACGTCGACCCGGAAGGGGGCGAGGACGCGGCCGGTGGCGACGACCGCGCGCACCACCTCGCCGCGCTCGGGACGGACGACCCGAATCTCGGGGCCGGAGACGAAGATCCAGGCGCCGTAGCCGGCCGCCGCCAGGGCGGCGAGGGCGAGAAGGGCGAGGAAGAGGCGTTTCGGCGGCGAGCGGCGGGGGGCCTGCGGCGTGTCGTTCACGATCGTCCTCCTCGCATGGGGGCCGGTCCATGACCGACCTCGTCCGACGTTCCCCCGACGGGGCATGATGCAACTCCGGCGCGGCGGCGGCCTTGATCGGCCGCAAAGCCGGCGCGAAGTTCGGCGGGAACGGGCGCGCCGTCCGGGCGGGCGCCGGTCGGATCTCGGCGAAGGTTCCTATTGTCTCGGTGGGGCCGGGGGATTAAGGAAACCCGACGGCCTTTCGGGCCGACGAGAGACGTCGAGAGCGAGCGGGGGAGCCGATGGCCGAATTCGCCATTCAGCGCAGGACGATGGTCGACAATCAGATCCGCACGGTGGACGTCACCGATCACGGCGTGATCGCGGCCTTTCTGACGGTCGGGCGCGAGGCCTTCGTTCCGACGGCCATGCGGGACCTCGCCTATATCGATCGTCCCATCGATCTCGGCGGTGGTCGCGCCATCATGCAGCCGGCGCCGCTCGCCAAGCTGATCCAGCTCGCCGCGCCGCGCGCCGGCGAGAAGGTGCTGATCGTCGGCGGCAACACCGGCTACGCGGCGGCGATCGTCGCGGCGATGGGTGCCACGGTGACGACGCTCGATCAGGACCCGGCGCTGGTCGCGGTCGCGCGCGGCGCGCTCGCCGACGTTCCCGGCGCGACGGTGGTCGAAGGGCCGCTGGCGGCGGGTTGGCCGGCCGGGGCGCCCTATGATCTGGTGATCCTCGACGGCGCCGCCGAAGAGATCCCGGCGGCGCTCGACGCGCAGGTCGCCGAGGGCGGACGGATCGTCTACATCGACGGCGAGGGCCTCGCGGCGCGCGCCACGGTGGCGGTGCGCTCGTCGGGCCGGGTGTCGTCGCGCACGGTCTTCAATCTTCCGGGGCGGCTCCTGCCGGGCTTCGCCAAGCCCGTCGCCTTCGCGCTCTGAGAGCGGATCCGGGCGACCGGATCCCGGCCGGTCCCCTCGCGGATCCGGCTCCGAAACGGCTCTTCTTTCGTCGGTGGAGACGGCTCCGACCGGCGGGGAGGGCCGTTTTTCATGTCGCGGCGGATCGCGCGTCCCGCGCGCCGCGCTGTTGCCCATCGGCCGCAGGTCGGCTGAAATGCGTGGATGAAACCCCCTCCCGGGCCCATCCGCGTTTGCGTTTCGCGGCCTTTGACTGTTCGTTAAGGCCTTCGCTCACGGTCGGCGATGAGAGCGCGCCGCCGATTCGTCTGTCGAACACGGGAGTTGCAACGTGGTGATGAGTCGTTCGGTCGTCTTCGGCCTCGTCGGTGCCCTCGGGCTCGCGTGGCAAACGGGTTCCGTTGCCGCTCAGTCCCTGACCGAGGCGCTGGCGCTCGCCTATTCGAACAACCCGCAGCTCAATGCCGCGCGGGCGCAGGCCCGCGCCACCGACGAGGGTCTCGGCATCGCTCAGGGCGCCGGCCGCCCCAAGCTGAACGGCTCGGCCTCGATCGGCCGGTCCTACACCGGCTACGGCTATCAGAACTATTCCAACGGCGGCGCCAACCTCGATTTCTACAATACGCCCGCCAGTTACGGCATCACCCTGGTGCAGCCGCTCTATACCGGCGGACAGATCACCGCCGGCATCAATCAGGCCGAGGCGGCGATCCGCGCGCAGCGTGAACTGGTGCGTTCGGCCGAGCAGTCGGTGCTGCTGGCGGCGGCGACCTCGTTCATGGACGTGATCCGCGACACCGCGCTCGTGTCGCTGCAGGAGAGCAACGTCAAGTTCCTCACCGAGCAGGTCCGCGCGGCGCGCGATCGGTTCAACGTCGGCGAGGGCACCCAGACCGACGTGGCGCAGGCCGAGGCCTCCTATCAGCTGGCGGTGTCGCAGTTGAACGCCGCGCGCGCCCAGCTCAACGCCTCGCGGGCGAACTATCGCCAGGTGATCGGCAAGGAGCCGGGCAAGCTCACCGGCGCGTCCTCGGTCGATCGGATGCTGCCGAAGTCGATGGAGGCGGCCGTCAAGGCGGCGCAGGGCGAGAACCCGAGCATCCTCGCCGGCATTCACAACGTCGACGTGGCCCAGCACAACGTGAGCTATCTCGAGGGCGCGCTGCTGCCCCAAGTGAGCGCGCAGGGCTCGGCCTCGCGGTCGTTCGACAATCCGTCCTACAAGACGCTCAACAACGCCTCGGTGTCGGTCAACGTGACCGTGCCGATCTACCAGGGCGGCGGCGAATACGCCAAGATCCGTCAGGCCAAGGAGCAGCTCGGCGCGGCGCGTCTCCAGGTCGATCTGGCGCGCGACACGGTGCGCGCCAACGTCGTCTCCGCCTGGGGCATGCTGCAGGCGGCGAACGCCTCGATCGAGGCCTATCGTGCGCAGGTGGAAGCCTCGCAGCTGGCGTTGAACGGCGTCATCGAGGAGCAGCGGGTCGGTCAGCGCACCACGCTCGACGTGCTCAACCAGCAGACCACGCTGATCACGGCGCGCTCCAATCTGGTCAACGCCGAGCGCTCGCGGGTGGTCGGTTCGTTCCAGCTGGTGGCGGCGGTGGGGCGTCTCGACGTCCAGCACCTCAAGCTCAAGGTCACCAACTACGATCCGGCCGAGCACACCGAGGCGGTGCGCGACAAGTGGATCGGCCTGCGCACGCCCGACGGGCGCTGAGGAACGGCGGCCGCGACGTCGTCGGGGATAACTTCGACGTCGCGGTTTTCCCGCGTTTTCGCGGGGCCCGGTTCCATCTATAGTATCTCCGGTGGCGCCCACCGCATCATGTCGATGTTGGGCCTGGGTGTCTCGTGTTCGTCGGAGAGTGTCCCATGGCCAAGGCGCAAGCGCAGGAACCCTCGATGGAGGAGATCCTGGCCTCGATCCGCAGGATCATCGCGGACGAGGAGACGGCTCCCAAGGGCGCCGCGCCCGCTCCCGAGCCGGCCCCGGCCGAAGACGAGACCATCTCCGAGGAAGATCTCGACAAGCTGTTCGCCTCGGCCGATGCCGGCGAGCCGGAGCCCGACGAGAGCACCGACGAGGACGACGTCCTCGACCTGACCGAGGAACTGGCCGAACCCGCCGTCGACGGCCCGCCCCTGGTGGAAGGGCTCGCCGAGGCGGCCGACGTCGCCTTCGCCGACGTGCCCGAGCCGGAACCCGAACCGGAACCGGAGCCCGCGCCGGAGCCCGTGCGGATGGTCGCGCCCGAGCCGGTGCGTCCGCAGCCGGCGCCCGAGCCGGTCTTCGTCGCGCCGCCGCGCGCGCCCGAGCCGGCGCCGCGGCCGATGCCGGAACGGAGCTTCGCCGCCGAGGCGCCGGTCGAGGCGGAACCGCTCCTGTCGGGGGCCACCGAGGGGCTGGTCTCCAGTGCTTTCAACGATCTGGCGCTGACCGTGCTCAACCGCAACGCCCGCACGATCGAGGATCTGGTGCAGGACATGCTGCGGCCGATGCTGAAGACCTGGCTCGATCAGAACCTGCCCGGCATGGTCGAGCGGATGGTGCGCGCCGAGATCGACCGCGTCACCCGCGGCCGCTGAGCGCCTGTCTCGATAGGTCGGACGGGTCGGCGCGGGATTTTCGCGCACGGCGTCGGCGCTCTCGACGAGATCCCGGCCTCGGCGTCGATTCCCTCCTCGCGAGACACGAGATTGCGGCGCCGCTCCTTCGCCGCCCGCGTTCGAGGCGAGCCGCGAGGCGGTGCCCGACGTCTTCGCTTCGTTTCCGGTCGCCTCGTACGTCACGTCGTGACGGTTTGACGCAACATTCGGGCGCTCCCGCGCAATCACAGGGACATGTCGATGCGATCTGATCGCGATGTTCGGCGACGATGTGTCGCCGTCGCCGCGATCGCGTGCGCCGTCCGTGCGTCGTGCCGCGACCGGCTCTCGGAGTGAACCGGCATGTCTCGCAAATTGTTCGCCGAAGTCTTCGGCACCTTCTGGCTCGTCTTCGGCGGATGCGGCAGCGCCGTTCTGGCGGCGGCGTTTCCGCAGCTCGGCATCGGCTTCGCCGGGGTCGCGCTCGCCTTCGGCCTCACCGTTCTGACCATGGCCTATGCGGTCGGTCCGATCTCCGGCGGCCATTTCAATCCGGCGGTGTCGGTGGGTCTGGCGGTCGCCGGGCGCTTCTCCTGGGGCGAGCTCGTTCCCTATGTGGTGGCGCAGGTGATCGGCGCGGTCGCGGCGGCGGGCGTGCTCTTCGCGGTGGCGTCGGGCAAGGCCGGCTTCGATCTCGCCGGCGGTTTCGCCTCGAACGGTTACGGCGAGCATTCGCCGGGCGGCTATGGTCTCCTCGCCGCGCTCATCATCGAAGTGGTGCTCACCGCCTTCTTCCTCCTGATCATCCTGGGGTCGACCGAGCCGCGCGTTCCCGCCGGTTTCGCGCCGATCGCGATCGGTCTGGCGCTGACGCTGATCCATCTGATCTCGATTCCGGTGACCAACACCTCGGTCAATCCGGCGCGTTCGACCGGGCAGGCGCTGTTCGTCGGCGGCTGGGCGGTGCAGCAGTTGTGGCTGTTCTGGCTGGCGCCGATCGTCGGCGGCGCGGTCGGCGGGGTGATCCACAAGGCGCTCTTCGCCGAGAAAGCCTGACGAAGCGGGCCTTCGAGGGGTCGGACGAGGTTGACACCGGCCGGCCCCTCGAGGTTCAACGGGCGCCTCATCTCTCGTGATCGGAGCCGATCCGGTCACCGGCGTTTCGGAAGACATCATGCTCGAAAAGACCTACGAGGCCGCCGCGGTCGAACCGCGTATCTCCGCCGCTTGGGACGAGGTCGGCGCGTTCCGCGCCGGTGCCGGCGCGAAGCCGGGCGCCGCGCCCTATTCGATCGTGATCCCGCCGCCGAACGTCACCGGCAGCCTGCACATGGGCCACGCGCTCAACAACACGCTCCAGGACGTGCTGGTCCGCTTCGAGCGGATGCGCGGCAAGGACGTGCTGTGGCAGCCGGGCATGGACCATGCCGGCATCGCCACGCAGATGGTGGTCGAGCGGCAGATGATGCAGCGCCAGGAGCCGGGCCGCCGCGAGATCGGCCGCGCCGCCTTCCTCGAGAAGGTCTGGACCTGGAAGGCGGAATCGGGCGGCACCATCGCCGCGCAGCTGAAGCGCCTCGGCGCCTCCTGCGACTGGTCGCGCGAGCGCTTCACCATGGACGAGGGCCTTTCGGAGGCCGTGCTCAAGGTGTTCGTCCAGCTCCATCGCGACGGGCTGATCTATCGCGACAAGCGGCTGGTCAACTGGGATCCGCATTTCGAGACCGCGATCTCGGATCTGGAAGTGCTTCAGGTCGAGGTGAAGGGCCATTTCTGGCACTTCAAATATCCGATCGAGGGGATGCCGGGCCGGTTCATCACCGTCGCCACGACGCGCCCCGAGACGATGCTCGGCGACACCGCCGTGGCGGTGCATCCGGACGACGAGCGCTACGCCGATCTCGTCGGCAAATTCGCGATCCTGCCGCTGGTCGGCCGCCGCATCCCGATCGTCGCGGACGACTATTCCGATCCGGAGAAGGGCACCGGCGCGGTCAAGATCACCCCGGCGCACGACTTCAACGACTTCGAGGTCGGCAAGCGTCACGGCCTCGCGATGATCAACATCCTCGACCGTAAGGCGCACATCGCGCTCTCCGGCAACGAGACCTTCTGGGCGGACACCGGCCATGGCGCCGAGCTCGCCGGGGCGCCGGAGCCGGCGGAAGGCGCGGAGGCGGAGACGCCGGTCTCCTACGTCTTCGGCGCGGAGATGCTCGAGGCGCTGCTCCACGGCAAGGCGCGCGAGGCGGCGCGCAAGATCGTCGTGGAGGCGATGGATCGGCGCGGGCTGCTCGAGAAGGTCGAGCCCAACACCCACATGGTGCCGCACGGCGATCGCTCCAACGTGGTGATCGAGCCGTTCCTGACCGACCAGTGGTACGTCAACGCCGGGGAACTGGCGAAGCCGGCGCTCGCCGCCGTGCGCGACGGACGGACCAGTTTCGTCCCGAAGAATTGGGAGAACACCTATTACCAGTGGATGGAGAACATCCAGCCGTGGTGCGTGTCGCGCCAGCTGTGGTGGGGCCATCAGATCCCGGCGTGGTACGGGCCGGACGGCGAGGTCTTCGTCGCCCATGACGAGGCCGAGGCGCTCGACGCGGCGATCCATCACTATCTGACGCGGGCCGAGATCGACGCGGCCAAGGCGGCGGATCTGCGCGTCAACGGCGCGGCCGGCTTCCTGACCCGCGACGAGGACGTGCTCGACACGTGGTTCTCCTCGGCGCTGTGGCCGTTCTCGACGCTGGGCTGGCCGGAGCAGACGCCGGAGCTGGCGCGCTACTATCCGACCTCGGTTCTCGTCACCGGCTTCGACATCATCTTCTTCTGGGTCGCCCGGATGATGATGATGGGCATGCACTTCATGAAGGACGGCGACGGCAATCCGGTCGTTCCCTTCAAGGACGTCTACATCCACGCCCTCGTTCGCGACGAGAAGGGGCAGAAGATGTCGAAGTCGAAGGGCAACGTCATCGACCCGCTCGAGCTCTGCGACGAGTTCGGCGCGGACGCGTTGCGCTTCACCCTGGCGGCGATGGCGGCGCAGGGTCGCGACATCAAGCTCGCCAAGGCGCGCGTCGCCGGCTATCGCAACTTCGCGACCAAGCTGTGGAACGCCGCCCGCTTCGCCGAGATGAACGGCTGCGTGTCGGTCTCCGACTTCGAGCCGGCGGCGGCGAAGGGCACGCTCAATCGCTGGATCGCCACGGAACTCGCCCGCGCGGTCGCCGGCGTCACCGAGGCGCTCGAGGCCTATCGCTTCAACGATGCGGCGGCGAGCGCCTATCGCTTCGTCTGGAACTCGTTCTGCGACTGGTATCTCGAGCTCGCCAAGCCGATCTTCATGGGCGACGATCAGGCGCTGAAGGACGAGACGCGGGCGACCTGCGCCCATGTGCTCGACGAGATCCTGAAGCTCCTCCATCCCTTCATGCCCTTCATCACCGAGGAGCTGTGGGCGAAGACGGCGGCCGAGGCGGGTCTCGTCCGGCCGGCGATGCTGGTCACGACCGAATGGCCGGTGGGCGGCGTCACCCATGAGGCGGCCGCCGACGAGATCGACTGGCTGGTCGGGCTGATCACCGAGGTGCGCTCGGTGCGCTCGGAGATGAACGTGCCGGCGGCGGCGCAGATCCCGTTGGTGGTGGTCGGCGCCTCGGCGCGGACGACCGCCTGGATCGCCACCCACGAGGCGGCGATCCTGAGGCTCGCGCGCGTCGCCTCGATCGCCTCGGCCGATCAGGCGCCGGCGGCCTCGGCGCAGATCGTGGTCGGCGAGGCGACCTTCTGCCTGCCGCTCGAGGGCGTCATCGACGTCGGCGCGGAGCGGACCCGGCTCTCCAAGGAAGTGGTCAAGCTCGAGGGCGAGATCGGCCGCATCGACAAGATGTTCGCCAATCCGCAGTTCATGGCCAAGGCCAAGGAAGAGGTCGTCGAGGAGAATCGCGAGAAACGCGAGGAATACGTCGCCCGGATCGCCAAGGTGCGCGAGGCACTGGCGCGTCTCGGCTGAGTCGATCCGACGTGGTTTCGACCGGCGGCCGGCGTGAGGAGTCACGCCGGCCGTCGTCGTTTCGGCGGAAACGTTCGCCGGCGATTTCGTGTCGGTTTTGCAACACCACTTTTCAATGATTTCCGGGCATGATGCTCGAGGTGGGATTGCCGCGCTTCGGTCACAAATGAGACCGAGCGTGCGCTCCGTCGACGAGGTGGTGGGACCTTCGAGGTGCGTGGCGTGAGAGTGTCGGGGACGAGTGGGCGTGAGGGAACGATCGATCCGGTGGGGATCGCGGTCTCGGAGTCCGATTCCGTCTCGATCATTTCGGCGCGATTGCCTTCGGATCACCTCGATCGGGCCGGTTTCGGCCGTGTTGTCGCCGAAAATCGGTGCGATGGTCGCTCATCGCCCGCTGGTGCCGACCTTTCCGAAGACCGCTCCGGCGGAGACGAGATCGCGGGATCCGCTTGCGGCCGATCGGCCGATTCGAGATCCGGGGAGCGCCAGGCGCGCGCCCATGGGAGTGAATACGTGACCACGAAGCTCCGAGTGACGACCAACGATCGAGCCGGCGGCAGGGCCGTCGGCGGATGGATGCGGCGGCTCGGTGGCGAGGACGTTGTGAGAACGGCCATGCGGACTTCCTGGATTCTTCGCGTCGGCTGCGCCGCCGCGGTTCTCGCCGGGGCGACGAGCGCGGCCTCGGCCTTCGATCCGAACGGCATCGGCGGCGACGACGCCTCGACGCTGCCCAACGTGCAGGCCCTGGCGCCGGTTCCCGCGCCGGGCCGTCTCGGCGGCGGTTCGGCGGTCGTGTCGGCTCCGGTCGCTCTCTCGGCGCCTCCGGGCGTCTCCTCCAAGCTGCTGCCGGGGCCGATCGTGACGCCGCCGGCGACGATGTCGGCGGAAGAGGCGTTCCGCGCGGGCACGCGGCTCTACTATGCCGGCGACCGCAAGGCGGCGCTGGAGCAGCTGCGGCGGGCGGCCGAGCGCGGCCATCCGATCGCCCAGTGGAAGCTCGGCAAGATCTACGAGACCGGCGACGGCGTGCCGGTCAACGACGCCAAGGCGTTCGAGTTCTATCGCGAGGTGATCGACCATCACTCCGACGATGCGCGCGGCACGCCGCAGGCGGCCTTCGTGGCCTCGGCCTTCGTCGCGCTCGGGTCCTACTATCTCAAGGGTGTCGACAACGCGGCGATCCGCCCCAACGTCGACCGCGCCCGCGAGCTCTACACCTATGCCGCCTCGATCTTCGGCGACACCGAGGCGCAGTATCGCCTCGGCCGGCTCTATCTCGAGGCGAGCGGCGAGGAACGCGATCCGCGTCAGGCGGCGCGGTGGCTGACGGTGGCGGCCCGCAAGGGCCATTGCGGCGCTCAGGCGATGCTCGGCCAGCTCCTCTTCACCGGCGACGAGGGCTTCCCGCGCCGGCCGGTCCAGGGCCTGATGTGGCTCACCGTGGCGCGCGCCAATGCCGGCACCAGCACCGCCGAGGACTGGATCCGCGAGGTTCAGGAGCAGGTGTTCTCGGTCGCGACCGAGTCCGAGCGACGCCGTGGCGTCGCCGACGCCCAGGAATGGATCGCCAAGGCCGGCAACTGATCCGGCATGCGGCGGACGGGCATGGAGCCCGTCGTTCAGACGCGAGACGAGGGCGTGGGAGCCGATCCCGCGCCCTTTTTCATTTCGATTCGAATGTGAAGATTATTCCATGTGACTCAATGGATTATGTGAATTTTTGAATTCTCCAGATGAAGATCATGAACGAGGTACAAGACTCATAATTCAGTTCAAAAAATAGATATAAATCATTGAAATCAGATATTTATCAAAATCACCGAGAAGCGAGAGCCGGCAGTCTCGCATCTCATGGTTAACGAGAGTTTAATTTCGGCTGCGATCTGCGAAAAAACCCTTAGGTCGATCGCGGCGCGGGCGTCAGGCGCCGGTCGCGGGGGCGACCTCGTCCGGCGCGGGGCCTTCGTCGTCGTAGTCCGGCAGGCGATCGTCGAAGCCGTGGAGAAAGCCGAGCCGGGTTCCGACCCAGATGTTGCGTGTGGGCACGCAGAGGTCGGGCCGGTCGAGGGAGGCGACGGTGACGTCGACGTCGTCGGCGGGGAGCGGCTCGGCCGGGCGATCCGCCGGGGTCGCCGTCCCGGGGAGATCGGCGGGCGCCTCGGCGTCCTGGGCGAAGAAGATCTGGGTGCCGCAGCTCGGGCAGAAGCCGCGCCGCGAGCGGGGCGAGGAGCGGAACCAGGCCGGGCTTCCGGCGAGGAGGGTGATCTCGGCGCGCGGCACCGTCGCCCAGGTCACGAAGGGCGCGCCGGTCGAGCGCCGGCACAGGCTGCAATGGCAATGGCCGACGTCGTCGGGCACGCGGGCGAGACGATAGCGCAGGGCGCCGCAGAGGCAGCCGCCGGTCGGGTGCGCGGAGGCGGCGTCGCTCATCGTCTCACTCCTTCTCGTCGACGGCGAGCTCGACCCAGACGGGCACGTGGTCGGAGGGCTTGTCCCAGCCGCGCACGTGCTTGTCGATGCCGACGGCGCGGAGGCGGTCGGCGGCCTGGGGGCTCGCCAGAACGTGGTCGATGCGGATGCCCTCGTTGCGCTGCCAGCAGCCGGCCTGATAGTCCCAGAAGGTGAAGAGCTGGGCGTCGGTCGTGGCGCGCAGGCAATCGGTCAGGCCGAGGCCGACGAGGCGCCGGTACGCGGCGCGGCTCTCCGGCTGGAACAGCGCGTCGCCGAGCCAGTTCTCGGGCGTCTTGGCGTCGAGCGGCTCGGGGATGACGTTGTAGTCGCCCATCAGGAGGAACGGCTCCTCGAGGGCGAGGCGCTCGCGGGCGTGGCGCTCGAGGCGTTCCATCCAGGCGAGTTTGTAGGAGAATTTCTCGGTGCCGATCGGGTTGCCGTTGGGCAGATAGAGGCAGCCGACGCGGACCACCCCGGTCGTGACCGAGATCACCGCCTCGATGTAGCGCGCCTGGAGGTCGTCCGGGTCGCCGGGCAGGCCGCGCGTGACGTCCTCGAGGCGATGTTTCGACAGGATCGCGACGCCGTTGAAGCCCTTCTGGCCGTGGGTGGCGACGTGATAGCCGAGCCGTTCGATCGGAGCGGCGGGGAAGCCCTCGTCGACGCTCTTGATCTCCTGGAGGCAGACGACGTCGGGGCGCGCCTCCTCGAGCCAGGCGACGAGCGTGTCGATGCGGGCCTTGCTGCCGTTGATGTTCCAGGTGGCGAATTTCATGAGGTGACTCGGTCGCTGCTGATCCAGATCCGACCGGCACGATAACGAGGCGGGGCGGGGAACGCATCGCCTTTCGCGTCTCGCCCCCAGGAACGCGCGAAAGGCGCCCGCGCAGGGGAGCGCGGACGCCTCTCGAGGGATCGGCGTTCGGGCCTCAATGGTGCCGATTGTGCTCGATCAGGTAGCGATCGACGGTGTTCAGAGCGCCGGGCGTGGCGGCCACGGGGGCGGCCTGTCGGCCCTCGATCATCGCGGACTTCGCGGCCGGGGTGCCGAGCGACTGCTCATAGGCGGCGACGGGGCGCTGCGAGAGGTCGCCCGACTCGGCCAGCGCCGGGCCGAGGGAGGCGCCGAGCGCCAGGGCGGCGATCGCGAACTTGGTGAAGGTCATGGCTGATCTCCTCTTCGAAGACGACGGCCGAACGGGTTGTCGGCCGAGGAGGGTGGACGGCGGCCGATCCGGTGATCGGCCGAAGTCCATCGTGGTCGCGGGATCGCGATCAGCGATCCTGGTCCTGGATGCGGCCGTCGAGGTAACGCGCGGCGCCGGAGACGGCGGCGGCGTTGGCGACCGGGGCGGCCTGACGGCCCTCGATCATCGCGGGCTTCACGGCCGGATTGCCGAGCGCCTGCTCGTAGGCGGCGACGGGCGACTGCGAGAGGTCGCCGGATTCGGCGAGCGCCGGGGAGAGCGAGGCACCGAGGACGAGGGCGGCGAGGGAGAGCTTGGTGAAGGTCATGGCTTTTCTCTTTTCTGGGATCTGTGGCCGATCGGGGGATCGGCCTCCGGGGATGTTCGATGGGGTGCCGCGATCAGCGGTCCTGGTCCTGGACGCGGCCGTCGAGGTAGCGCGCGGCGCCGGTCTCGGCGGTGGGGGTAACGACCGGGGCGGCCTGACGGCCCTCGATCACCGCGGGCTTGGCGGCCGGATTGCCGAGCGCCTGCTCGAAGGCGGCGACGGGCGACTGCGAGAGGTCGCCGGATTCGGCGAGAGCCGGGGTCAGCGAGGCGCCGAGGACGAGGGTGGCGAGGGTGAGCTTGGTGAAGGTCATGTCTGTCTTCCTTGTCTGTCCGTGGACCGAAGAAGGTCGGTCGTCGGGGAATACGTGTGGGGATCTCGCGTCGTTTCGCGGGGGATCAGCGGTCCTGATCACGGTTGCGAGAGTCGAGGTAACGGGTGGCGGCGTCGGTCGGGGCGGTGGGAGAGACCACCGGGGCGGCCTGACGGCCCTCGATCACCGCGGGCTTCGCGGCCGGATTGCCGAGCGACTGCTCATAGGCGGCGACGGGGCGCTGCGAGAGGTCGCCGGATTCGGCGAGCGCCGGGGTCAGCGAGGCGGCGAGGACCAGGGCGGCGAGGGGGAGCTTGGTGAAGGTCATTTGGGTGTTCCTTGTCTCTGACCGGATGTTGCGTCGGTCGGTGAGCGGTATGTGCTCCCGTTCGTCGGCCGGGAGTAGTCACCGAAATTGCGACTGAATATCGACTGATATTGAACAATCACGCATCTGTGTCTTTGATTGTTCATCCAACACTCATCCGTGATAACCCGTGACGGATCGCGAGCACGGAAGTGGTTGCGGCGCGGGCGTATCGGTCGCATCGTCGAGGGGCAGGGCTCGCCCATCTCCGAGGGAGAAGACGATGTCGAAGCGTACGCATCACCCGCCGCCGGAACCGGGCCGCGATCGTCCGCCCGCCCGTCCGCGTCTCGCGGTCCTGCGGCCCGCCTCGGGCGCCCGCGCGGTCGGTCTGATCGGCATGCTGCTGACGAGTGTCGCGCATACCCACGCAGGCGAGCGACGGGTGGTGATCGGCCACGACGGGCGGATGCCGCTCGAACGCGCGGCGGGGCTCGGCGTCGCCGCTAAGCGCTTCGCCGCCACGGGGCAGGTCGAATGCGGCGGCGTGCGCGGGGTCGGGCAGGTGACCGCCTCGGCCGACGTGGTGACCTCGGCGGCGCATGTCTTCTTCGACGAGGCGGGACGGCCGCGCGCGGCGCAGGGGCGCTGCGTCTTCATCGTCGACGGGCCGGAGGGGCGTCAGACCATTCCGCTGACGCCGAGCGCGCAATTGTGCGGCTCGACCTCACCCTACGGGGTCTCGGGACGGCACGACTGGGGCGCGGCGCGGCTGGCGCATCCGATCGCCGGGATCCGTGCCTATGAATTGGGAACGCGGGTCAAGGCCGGCGATCCGATCGCCGTGGTCGCCTTCGAGGGCGGCCGCAAGACCGTCGACGTCTGCCACATCCGCGACGTGGTGACGACGGAGACGGGCGCGCGCGAGCTCAGAACCGATTGCGTCGGTTTCGACGGCATGTCGGGGGCGGCCTATCTGACGCTCGACAAGACGCCGAAGGTGCTCGCCGTCCACGTCGGGTTCCGCTCCGCCGATCCGGGCGCGGTGATGGCCTATTCCGATCGCCACTACACGTTCGGCGCGGCGATCGGGCAGGTGTTGCGCCGGGCGCTGGCCTCGGCGCGCTAGGGCGCGCCGGGCCGATCCACGACTCACATGGCGAAAGAGGTGCCGCAGCCGCAGGTCGCGGTGGCCTGCGGGTTCTTCATCTTGAAGGCCTGACCCATCAGGTCGTCGACGAAGTCGAGTTCCGAGCCGGCCAGATATTCGGCCGAAACGGGGTCGATCACCACGGTGGCGCCGTCGCGTTCGATCACGAAATCGTCGTCCTCGCGGGCCGTGGTCAGCTCGAAGCCGTAGGAAAAGCCCGAGCAGCCGCCTCCCTTGACGGAAATGCGCATCACCGTTCCGGTGGGTTCGTCGGAGACGACGAATTTGATGCGGGCGGCGGCGGCGGCCGTGACGGCGATCGGCGTGGCGGTGTCGGTCATGTCTCGTTCTGTCCTCGCGTTCGCCGGCCGAAGGGTCGACGGCGTCATGCGCTTGAAACCTTCGTTCGTCTCGATCAAATGCGATCGAACCCTCGAGAATCAAGACCGCTCGGTGAGCGTCGCGCCGAAATCGGGGGCAGTCGCCGGCGGCGGCGACGTCAGGAGACGGGGAAAGCCCATGTCGAGGATCGCCGAACGGGTCGGATTGGGCGGCGAGGCGCGGGCGTTGTTCGCGGTCGATCCGCAGCGCTCGCGCGGCCGGCTGGTCGACGAACCGACGAGCCCGACCCGCACGCCCTTCCAGCGCGACCGCGACCGGATCATCCATTCGACCGCCTTCCGCCGCCTCGCCAACAAGACTCAGGTCTTCCTGCCGCACGACGGCGATCATTTCCGCTCGCGCCTGACGCACACGATCGAGGTGGCGCAGATCGCCCGCGCGCTCGCCCGCGCCTTCCGTCTCGACGAGGATCTGGCGGAGGCGCTGGCGCTCGGCCACGATCTCGGCCACACGCCCTTCGGTCACGCCGGCGAGCGGGCGATGGAACGGGCCATGGCGCGGCACGGCGGCTTCGACCACAACGCCCAGACGCTGCGGATCGTGACGCGGTTGGAGCGGCGCTATGCCGGTTTCGACGGGCTCAACCTGACCTGGGAGACGCTGGAGGGGCTCGTCAAGCACAACGGGCCGCTGACCGACGCGCGCGGGCGCCCGCTCGCCCCCGCCCATGGCCAGCATCGCCCGCCGGCGGAGCTTCCCTACGGCATCCGCGACTATGCCCGCCGCCAGGATCTCTGGCTCGCGACCTGGCCGAGCCTCGAGGCGCAATGCGCGGCGATCGCCGACGACATCGCCTATGACGCCCACGACATCGACGACGGGCTCCGGGCGCGGCTGATCGATCTCGACGATCTGGGCGATCTGCCGGTGGTCGGCGCGGCGATCTCGGAGGTGCGGGCGCGGCATCCGAACCTCGAGCGGGCGCGGCTGAAGCAGGAGGTGATCCGGCGGATCATCACCACCATGGTCGAGGACGTGATCGGCGAGAGCTTCCGCCGGCTCGAGGATCAGCTGCCGGGGTCGGCCGACGACGTGCGCAACGCCGGGCGGGCGCTGGTCGGCTTCTCGCCGGTGCTGGCGGCGGCCGATCACACGATCAAGACGTTCCTGTTCGCGCGCGTCTATCGGTCGGATCTGGTGATGACCAAGATGCGGGCGGCGGAAGGGGTGGTGGAGGATCTCTTCGCCGCCTTCATGGATCGGCCGCAGGCGCTGCCGGAGGAATGGCGCGCCGACGACGTCGCCTCCGACCGAGAGCGGCTGGCGCGGCGGATCTGCGACTACATCGCCGGCATGACCGATCGCTTCGCGGTGGGCGAGCATCGGCGGGTGTGCGGCGACACGCCGGATCTCGGGTGAGGGCGTCCTCCCGGTTTGACGCCCCTGCCGATTTGCGATAGCTCCCCGCCAGGTTTTCCGCGCTCTCGCCGGCTTCGCGTCGCCGGGACGGCGCGGACGTTCCGATTCCTGGACGAGAGAACGGCGGATACCCATGGACATCTTCGCGGATTTCGGCGAGCGGGTGCGCTCCACCATCGCGCGGCTCGGTTGGACGGCGGCGGACGGGACGGCGCTCGATCTCTCGCGTGTCGTCGTCGAGCCGCCGCGCGACGCCGCCCATGGCGATCTCGCCGTCAATGCCGCGATGGTTCTCGCCAAGCCGATGGGCAAGCAGCCGCGCGCGCTCGCCATCGAGCTGATGGGCGAACTCGCCGCCGATCCGGACGTCGCGGAGACCGAGGTGGCCGGTCCCGGCTTCCTCAACCTGCGTCTTTCCGCCGGCTATTGGGCGCGGTTCCTGGCGCTGGTGCTGCGCGAGGGCGAGGCCTATGGCCGCGGCACGCCGGGCAAGGGCGCGGTCAACGTCGAATACGTCTCGGCCAATCCGACCGGGCCGATGCACGTCGGCCATTGCCGCGGCGCCGTGGTGGGCGACGCGCTCGCCAACATCCTGGCCCATGCCGGTCATGCGGTGACCAAGGAATATTACATCAACGACGCCGGCGCCCAGGTCGACGTGCTCGCCCGCTCGGCCTACCTGCGCTACCGCGAGGCGCTCGGCGAGGCGATCGGCGAGATCCCGGAGGGGCTCTATCCGGGCGACTATCTGAAGCCGGTCGGCGAGGCGCTGGCGCGGCGGTTCGGCGCGTCGCTGGTCGGCAAGCCCGAGAGCGAGTGGCTGGAAGAGGTCCGCCGGACGGCGATCGACGGCATGATGGCGATGATCCGCGAGGATCTCGCCGCGCTCAACGTGCGCCACGACGTGTTCTTCTCCGAGAAGAGCCTCCAGAACGCGCCCGACGGCGACCGCGTCGCCCAGGCGATCGACACGCTGACGGCGGCGGGTCTGATGTATCGCGGCCGGCTGGAGCCCCCCAAGGGGCAGTTGCCGGAGGATTGGGAGGATCGTGAGCAGGTTCTCTTCCGCTCGACCCAGTTCGGCGACGACGTCGACCGTCCGCTGATGAAGTCGGACGGGTCCTATACCTATTTCGCCTCCGACATCGCCTATCACCTCGACAAGTATCGGCGCGGCTTCGCCAACCAGATCGACATCTGGGGCGCCGACCACGGCGGTTACGTCAAGCGGATGCAGGCGGCGGTCAAGGCGATCTCGGGCGGCAAGGCCTCGCTCGACGTCAAGCTGTGCCAGCTCGTCAAGCTGTTCCGCGCCGGCGAGCCGGTGAAGATGTCGAAGCGTTCCGGGTCCTTCGTGACGCTGCGCGACGTGGTCGACGAGGTCGGCGTCGACGCGGTGCGCTTCATGATGCTCTTCCGCAAGTCCGACGCGCCGCTCGACTTCGACTTCCAGAAGGTCACCGAGCAGTCGAAGGACAACCCGGTCTTCTACGTCCAATATGCCCATGCGCGGGTGCATTCGGTGTTCGCCCAGGCGCGCGAGGGCCTGCCGGCGCTCGATCTCTCCGACGAAGGTCTCGGCGGCGCCGATCTCACGCGTCTCACCGATGCCGGTGAAATCGGTCTGATGAAGAGAATCGCGCAGTGGCCGCGTGTCGTGGAGGGTGCGGCGGAAAGTCACGAACCGCACAGGATCGCGTTCTTCCTGCACGATCTGGCGAGCGATCTTCATGCCCATTGGAACAGGGGCAAGGATCTGCCACAATTACGCTTTGTTAACGTTGACGATCCATTGTCGTCCCATGCCCGACTGGCGATGGTGAGAGCCGTCGCCTCGGTTCTCGCGTCCGGGCTCGCCGTTCTCGGAGTGAGCGCACCGAAAGAAATGCGCTGAGGACGAGCGATCGGGACGACGGCCAACGAAGCGGCTCCGGCCGCCTTCGTCGACAGAGGTGCCCGTTCGATGTCCGAGCCCATGCGTCACGCCTACGATCCCCATGCGACCGGCCCGGTCGATGCCGGGCAGGGTCATCGTGCCCGGCCGATGGCGGAGGATCCGCTCGCGGAACTGGCGCGCATCCTCGGCGAGGGCGCGGCGCATCCGGTGCGTCCCGAGCACGTCGTCGAAGTGGGCCGGCGGACCCTGCCGAAGAGCCCCGCCCCGGCGCAGATCTCCGACCTCGAGGCCGAGCTCTTCGAGACCCTGCGCTCGTCGGTGACGCCGGAGGAGCGGGTGCGCGGCGACTTCGAGCGCGAAGTGCCGAAGATCATTCCCCAGCATCCGGTCGACGATCACGACATCGCCAGCCTCAGCGGCTATTCCGGCGCCGAGGCGGCGGAGGATCCGATCGTCGCGGCGCCGGTCGACCCGGCGCCGGTCGATCCGCGCTGGGCCGATTTCTACGCCTATGACGACGGCATCTCGGCCGGGTCCTACGACCCCGCCTTCGCGGGCGGCGCGACGCAGGCGGTCGATCTCGACGCGGCCTTCGCGGCGGAGATTCATCGCGCCCGTGGCGGCGAGGCGCCGCGGCCGACCTTCGACGAATTCGACCCCGCGGCGATCGCGCGCGCCGCCGCCGAGGCGTCGCCCTATGTCGCCGACGAGGCGGTGATCCTGCCGCATTCGATGGCCGAGGAATACGAGGCGCGGCAACTGCCGCACGAGGGCGGGCGTTCGGGCTTCCGGATCGCGGCGGCGGTCGTCGGCCTTCTCCTGGTCGGCGGCGGGGCGCTCGCGGGATGGAAGGTCTGGGGCGACCCCAAGGCGCGCGGCCCGGTGCTGATCCAGGCGGACGGCCAGCCCCTCAAGGTGCTGCCGGATCCGACCAAGGCGGCGACGGTGGCCGACGGCGAGATCTCGCTGAAGCGCGACACCAAGGTCGACGGCTCGAAGATCGTCAGCCTCCAGGAAGATCCGGTCGAGCACGTCTCCGGGCTCACGCCCGAGGGACGCGAGGTGCGGGTGATCAATCCCGGCACGCAGCGCCCGACCTCGCCCGATCAGCCCCATACGGTCAAGACGGTGGTGGTGCGTCCCGACGGCTCGATCGTCTCGGAGGGCACCCAGGTGCGGCCGCCGAACGGCGCCGCGCCCACGGCTCCCGCTCCCGCGACGCCGGGCCCGACGGCGGCTGCGCCGAGCGCGCCGCCGGTGCCGAGCGTGCCGCCGCCGATGGTGCCGGTGACGACGACCCGGGTCACCACCCAGCCGGTGGTGCCGACCCTGCCGCAGGCGGCGTCGGTGGCGCAGCCGGTTCCCATGGTTCCGGTCACGCCGGCTCCGGCCGAGGCGGCGCCCGCCGCGCCCGCCGGAACGGTGGTCGACGTGCCGATGCCGATCCCGCCAGCGCCATGATCTGGTGGCCCAGGCAAATGCCGAAGGTGGGCATGCCGCTGGCCACGATGGTGCGCGTGGCG